>UMDR01041558.1_pt1 | contig 112946 bp, 117 predicted proteins | sample 1964541 | NCBI WGS metagenome assembly UMDR01 (sample SAMEA4835999, study PRJEB28245) | human gut metagenome | biome: gut microbiome; material: fecal sample | place: Denmark | collected 2008 | reverse complement strand
GACATTTGGGCTGTTCTTTCTTTGTACGGGATTGCCCTAAGTTTTAATTTCAACCCAACAGCTAAATCTTTCTCAAAATAATCTGGGTTCGCGTAATTCCGCAATATAATATCTCGTTCGGCTGTACGCTCAACACTCTTTTTTATTGCATCGCTTACAGCAAGAGCTTGTTCAAAACTTGTTTCTCTATACTCAACCTCGTTAACAATACTATTCCAGAATAGTTCTGCCTTTTCTGAATTTACCAATACCATAGAAACACCTTTCGATATCTCAAATGGACAATTTAATAATTCTGGCTTCCAATAATCGCCCAATGAGAAGTCACCTACGCGTTCGACGGTAGTATATTTACAATGGTAACATGATTCTCTAAAAGTTCTTCCTGATAAAAACGCATCGCCATATGGATCCAGCATGATTGGCTTTGTATATACTTTCTTTCCAAAATCTATTCTTAATAAATAACGCCCACCCACTCCATTTTCTTTGTATCTAAAATTATAAGACATTAATGGTTTTTTGTATTTGGTTTCAAGCCATTCTGTATATCTTTTAAAGAGCATCGGACTAGGCACCCCATGACATAATATGTCAACAAGTAACAAATTATTATACTCAACACTCAGATACGATTTTAAGCCTGCAATTTGACATGGTGTTCCAGAATATACAACAAGCAAGCCCTCTAACAAATCCTTCTTTGCCTGTTCATAGGTGTTGTTCGTATCGCTCTGAACATATTTTGAGCCCTGTAAAAGTTTTAATTTACTCACCGAATCTATTCTAATCTGTTTCGCATAATAATCATGTTGTAATGCACAGCCATATACAATTCCGCCTTGTTCCAATACTTTGTTGGCTATCAACCAAAATATTCCGCCTGAAGTACTATTCGCTAATGCCTCATTATCTTTAATTTTCGCAGCGTAAACCTTATGTTTTTTATGTTTTAAGTTCAACAACTCTTGTGGACATTTTTTTTTACACAACCCGCAATTGACACATAGATTTATATCTATTTTAGGATATAAAAAGCCTTCATTATCATAAGTCATAGAAATAGCGTTCCTAGAACATATTTGCTCGCACAACCTGCAACCGCAACATAAATTTGAAATAGTATTCATCATTCTTACCTCTTCATATATTTTTTATATGTAATCATCAAAGAAAATAAACTATATTTTTTCAATGGTTAGCAGCCAAAAAGTCCTAAAGATATTGATCAACTCATCGTTAGATATATTTTACCCAAATGTCTTTAAGAAACATTAGTTTTCTTTCTGCATGTTTTTCATTCGACCTTCATTTTGCCCTTAATTGATTACTTTCATATGCTGTAATTATACTTTTAAAATATTGTCAAGGTATTGTTTTGATTCGTCTCTTTTTCTCTCCAAAAGAATTTCACATTTTTTCCATTTTTCTTTATCGATTTCCACGGTACAACTTATTGTGTCTGATACAATAAATCTATCGTCAAAATCCAACAACTCTAGAATAGATTTAACTCTTGAGTTTTCAGACTCTTTAGATTTTTCCGAAAATCTTGCAAGCGTTAGGAAGTCAATTCCAAAGTTAATAGCAAAGGCTGTTCCATGGAATGAATCAGTTATAACATATTCCGCATCATAAATCATTTTTGCGAAATCAATGGGAGCCACATCAATATATTTTTCATATGGAGACTCAAAATCATCTGGGGTATTTGGAACAATAATAACCTTAAATCCTAATGTATCAGCTATTTTACTAACGACCTTCCAATAGTAACTATTTTCACTTAAAAAATAGCATAAAATATATTTTTCATCTTGTTGATTACTTGCTTCGAAATTACTGTACCATTCGTCTTTATTGAATAGAAATATCGGATCCAAAACAACCGGCACTTCTTTGCCCGTTAATTTTAGAATAATCTTCTTACCTGCAATTTCTCTAACAGATAAATACTCAAAACGCTGTATCCATTTAGAAACTCTTTCAGTTATTTCTGGATCCAAACTTTTAACGCCAAAACTTGGCGCATATGCAACGAGCTTGTTCTTATTTTTTACAAAATCCAAAAAGAATCTTCCGTCCAAATATTTAGGACTCCAAACTTGATCGCTGCCTACAATATATAAATCATAACAATCAGAAATATTAAGCAGCTCGGATGCAGTATATTTTTTCGTAAGCGGCAAGCTATTTTTCATAAACGCCTCAAATTTGTATTGCCTATTTTTTAATGCTTCCATATTATTATTGCCAATTTTTGCCATACGTCTATTAAGACTAATTTGTTTGCTTTTTTTAATTACACGCTTTATTTGATACGACAAGTTTTTCTTTCCATAACGTATTACATCTTCTTTGCGCGTTAAATAATTTATAAACTCTACATCTTGCCCATTGTTTTTTAAATATGTGCACATCGAATATGCTTGAAGCTGTGTCCCATAGTTAAAATAAGTCCATGTAAGTAATGCTATTTTCATATATATACACTCCTTATAAAAAAGACAGAATTTCCTGTACTGCTTTTGATGTATCAGGATTTGTTTTTGACAAATTTTCAGATAATGTTTTTCTTTTACCTTCTGAGCAAATTAATGTTTTTAATCCTTTGTATATTGATTGAACATTAGTATCTACAATCATACCTGTAACATCTGGAATAATTTGATCTCTAGCCCCTGTAAAATCCGTACACAAAATAGGCTTATTTAATACTCTTGCCTCAGCTACAGCAATTCCATACCCTTCGTGAATTGACGGTTGGACATAAATGTCGCAATCTCGAATATACGGGTATGGATTTGTTCGAACTCCCAATAAATAAAAATACTCATTTAGACCGTTTTTCTCAATCCTAGTTTCTAATTCCTTTCTTAAACTACCATCTCCTAACACATACCAACGAAAATTTAATTTATCGTTTTTCAATAATTTACAGACTTCAATTGCCAAATCATATCCCTTTTGCGATTCTAACCTTCCAATCGTAAGCAACTTGATTTTGTCATTAGTATCAAAACAGTTCTCATTTCCAGCATATTTTAGCATGGTATTAATATACTGTTTAGATATAATATTCGGTGCAACAGATACCTTATTATTCAATTTCGGAAGACATTCCAATAGTTCCTCTTTTAACTGGTTAGAAACACAAAATATATGATTATACTGTTCTAGCAGCTTTCCGTATTTACACACATCAAATTTTGCAGATTTAAAATCATTATGAATCCACGCAACCTTATTTTTTGCATCAATTTTATATAATACATACTTTAACAGTAAAGGCATATGAATATGAAAACAAACCGCAACATCATATTTTTCTTGGACTGCTGGTATGTTTTCAAATTTCGTTGTCAATGTGGTAATATCCGCCTTGGTAATTATGTTTATGCATACACGTGCAAATTTAATTAATTTTCCGCGTTTTAAATAAGATAACAATGCCGCTTTAGTACCTTCAATTACATACGAATCTTTAGGTGCACGAATTTTATCAACTGAAATATTTGTAGGAATTTGATTCAAAAAATCTCCTTCCATTTCTGCTAAAATAATCGATATCTGGTACTTATCCTCGGGCATTTCATTTATTAATGAAAGCAAAGCTTTTTCTACTCCACCACATAACATATGGGGCAATACAAATACGATTTTCTTCATTTTTTAGACCACCTTTCCGCTATGTAGCAAAGCTCAAACAAGAATTTTATAGTTTATAGCGCAACTAAATTTGACATAATTATTTTTATAAAAATCGCATCTCGGGGCACATAGCTAACAACAAATTAATCAATCTACAAATAAGAGAAGCTTTTATCCATCACAAAAAGTTTTCTTTATCCGTCTATTCTGTTAAACAACTTTTTGTAGATGCAGTAAAGAGGAATCTATTACCATTTATATTTGCCCTCGTATGTTCTTCTATATTCTTCTCTCAATGGCTCTTGATGCAAGTCACTTCAAATTTATTTATTCTTATTTATAATATTTCTAATGACTCTATCCATAGCATTAATATAATTATTTTGTTTAAACCTCTTGGCAACAAGTTTTCTATTGTTTATCGCTATTTTCTCAATAGTACCTTGATTTTGTAAGTTTTCAAAAAAATCACTTGCGCAGTTTTTCTTTTGAATAATTAATCCATTTATGCCATCTTTCACAATATCCGGAATACCAGCGTGATCTGTGGTGATAATTAACATTCCATTTCCCATCGCTTCCAGAATACTAATTGGCTGACCTTCATTCGGATATTTGGTAGGCAATGCAAAAATATAGCATTCCTTTAATAGCTTTCTCTTTGCTTCTCCGCCTACGATACCGTGATATGTAACATACTCCTCCAGCTTATTGCTCTTTACATAGCTTTCAAAGTATTCTTTTTCGCCGTCCTCAAAAAACTTTCCTGCAAAATCGAAGTGGAACCTTTTTTCTCCACCTGTATCCACATGCTCTTTCTCTGCTTTCGCCATTTCAAGAACAAACGGATAGCCTTTACTTCTGATAAAATTGCTCAACCACAGGACATGAAGTACCTTCTTATTTTCTAAAGCAGCCAGCTTTTCCTCTATTTCTTGATCTGTAAGGAGATACTGGTCATCGACGCAGTTCTCCACAACAAAGATTTTGTCATCATCAATCATTCCCTCAAAAATTTTCTTGAGGGACTTTGACAAGACAATTGCTCCGGCGAGTTTCTTAATTGCCTTATAATTTGCTTTCCGCTGCCAGCCAGCCATATCGTTATCTACTAACTGACGATAATATCCACCATGCAGATGGATCAGACATTTCTTATGCTGAAGTTCCAGCAACTTGAAAATCACCAAATCTCGAAGGTTGCCGCCTTTTGTCTGGCTAATTGTAAAATAGAACAAATCTGCTTTGCTTTTTCTGATTTTCAGCAGATTTTTCAAGAAGTTCTTGTTGTTGGTAATGTCTACTTTTTCAAACTCAAACTCGCCATCAGGATTCACGGCTATGTTGAGTTCTGAATTGTACAGCGTCTCAACCGCTTTGGATAATCCATGCATCGGAGGTGGAAATTGTGCAATAAAGCAGATTTTCTTTTTACTCATCACTTATTGCCCTCCAACCTCTTAATAACCCTCGCCGGGTTTCCAGCAATCACACAGTTATCCTCAAACTTTCCAGCAACCACTGCACCGGCACCGACCACGCAGCCATCGCCCAGAACCGTGCCTTTCAATATGATGCTATTGCACCCGATGAAACAGTTCTTGCCGATTTTGATTTCTCGGCTCGGCACCAAATCACTGTCGCCACCGTTTTCATCCCGCAGCAGTTTGTTTCTTGCCTCTGCCTCGATGGGGTGGAAGTCATTGTCCAGAATCTTACAGTTACCGCCGATACAGGTGTTCTCACCAATTGTGATCTTCTTTCGGGCGTAGATTGTTGCTCCGCTTATCCCAACATTATCACCAATCTCAATCTCTGCTCCCGGAGCACGGGTGACAATAATTGTCCGGCTATAAAGGCCAACCAGATTACTTAAGAAGCTGCTCTTGATTGTGACGTTCTCGCCAATCTTCAGCTTGGCACCGCCCTTGTTGAAGATGATCGGCACGCCCTTCAGCAAGAGGTTCTTTCCATATTCAACTTTTGTCATCTTTATAACCAGCTTGAACCAGTTACTGTTCATACCTCTCGCCTCCTTTACAGCTTCAGAATCTCTTCTGCGTACTTTCTCACTGACACGTTTCTGGTCAGGTTCTTTTCCAGATTCTCACGGCCTCTGGCTCCCATCGCTTTGACTTTTCCTGAACCTGCATTCTCAATGAACCAGCGGATGTGCTCCTCAACCTTGTCATACTCACCCGGCTCACAGCAGAGACCACCGTGTGTATCTTCGATTAGGCATCGTACCTCAGATCCCGCTTCAAGCACCCCTAATACCGGCTTAGCGGCCGCAGCTAAGCCATAATATTTTGAAGGGCAGCTCACGCCTTTGATGCCTTTCGCGTTCACACACCAGTGAACGTCACCAGCATTCAAGCTATAAATCAGGTCAGCCTTATCTTGGTACGGAATGAAAGTCACATTGTCCATATGGTGCTGCTTTACATAGAGCACCAACTTATCCAGTACGGAACCAGCACCAACAAACGCAAAAACGACCTCTCTGCCATCTGCTGTTTTTGTTTCAACCTTGATTTTCTCCACAACCTTAATCAGATTCTCAAGGTCGTAGTACAGACCGATGTTGCCAGAGTACATAATGACAAACTTGCCATCGAGACCGTATTTCTTCTTGAAATCCTGAACCTTCTCGTTATTCTCATCCAGCGGATAGATTTCGTTTTCATCAATCCAGTTGTTGATCATGACGGTCTTAGGAACTTTCTTTCCCTTGAAACGGTTCTCCACCGTCTCCACCAGATCACGGCCGACTGTGATCACAAGTTCACTGCGCTTGCAGCTGAACTTGTCAAACCACATCATGGCATCGGTGACGAACTTGCTCTTGGTGTAACCGACAGCCAATACCTGTTCCGGGTTAAAGTCCTGAATATTGTAGATGTACTTGGCGTGTTTCATCCATTTACCCCAAACGCCCAGCAAACCGCCCAGGATCGGAGGCTGGGAAATAGAGAACACATAGTCCATCTTGCCAACCTTGAAGGTCGCACCCATTGCTCCAAAGAAATAGGAAACAATATTTTTCACGCGGCTCTTCTTGTTGGCCTTGCTGAACTCCGGCACCCGGATTCTCAGCACCTTCACGCCGTTAATTTCTTCTTCGTAATATTTCTGTGTCTTATATTTAGCTTCAATAGTTCCCAAGTAACTCGGCACCACGCAAATGACCGTGATGTTGAATTTATCCAGCATACCCTCCGCCAGTTCACGGAGGATCTGCCCCGTTGACGCAGTATCTGGAATATAGTAATGAGCATAAATCAGTAGATTCTTCTTATTTGACATTCCGCTATATTCCTCTCACAAGTTCTCATATCTAACCGCCGATGCAGTACAACGGCGGACTTTATCTATATCAAGCAGTGTGTTCATCGCACTGTAGTTATCCTTTTTCTCACAGTGGTCATCTTTCACAGTCATATTTCAGCCTGCTCTTCATGACCACCACTGAATCTTTCATGTAGACCTGTCATGGGCTACTCACTCATTTCGCTTCAACTGAAACTTTATGGTAGACGCCTTCATACCAACTCACCGACAAAGTGTTAGGTCTTATTGTCATAACATCTCGGACAGCACACCCATTTTTCAAAGTGCTGACCCTTATTGTCATAACCTGTACACCAACTCACCTTATTAAAACTGTACAAGTTCATATCTTCCTCTTGTTGCAACATGAACAATCATCTTCCCCTCACTACCTCTAATTCCCCGGAAAAATGCAGTTATCATGTCCGTCTTTTCTCTGCAATAAACTTTTCCAGAAAAATAGATTTTGGGCTTTTCAACGCTTTCAACCTCCACTTCTAATTCTTCGGAAAAATGAAGGTATCATGTCCGTCCCTTGCTCTGCAATAAAACAGGCTCGCAGTAGGGGGATTTTGCATGAGTTTTATACGCCACCGTAGACCATCATGCCGCCACTGAAAGTTTGAGGTAGACATTCCACCACCTCTAATTCGCCGGAAAAATAGCAACAGGGTGGAGTATAATGTCCATTTTTCGTCTTATGTAGGTACATTTTCGATTTTTCCGTTCATTTTTAGGCAAAAAGAAAAGAGCCACCGACCATCAGATCAGTAGCTCCAAGAGATTCATTTTTCTATTTAATTTTTAAAAAGCTCACTTTTCCGCTTATAAGTGATTTTATTCACTTTTCTGGGTTCATAAGTGATTATGTTCACTTATTTCGTTTTATGTAATTATCATGGGGTGACAGAAAAACTCACTTATTTACCATTTCTATACAAGTGATTATAATCACTTTTTATTGAGATAAGTGAGAAAAAATCACTTATTCTCCTGCCCCGGCGTTTCCCTTCCTGCTGGCTGCGAAGCCCGTAGCAAGTTGGATTCTAACCAAGCTGGCAGCTTAATTCCCGTCTCTCTGCTGCCTTGCCCACACGCCCCTCAGACAGCCCCTCTGTCGACTTTTACTGCCGAACTGGGATTTGTTTTGCGATGGGCTGGCTTCTGCCCGACGTGGGGCAACTGTGGGGCTTGTCTAGTTTTTATTTTTGAACTGGTCAAAATTCTCCTGTGATGCCAGTTCCTTATATCAAAAAAAGAGGAGCAACTTTCATTACCCCTCTACTCATTTTACGCAGTTCTGTCTGCACTCGGACAAGTTTAATGATGCCATCGTTATTATGCAACTTATTTCTAAAAGTCAACTTTTTCTCAGCAAAAGTTCATCGTAAAGTACCTGCGTATTTCTTATGCATCCAATAGTTCCATCACTTTTCACATATCGATATCCTATATAATCCATTATTCCGCGATTCATATTATGTGCTTCAATAGTTACACCAAATGTTGTGTGATATACTATCTTATTTTTCTTCACTTCACCCCATTCAACATATCGTTCAAATAAGTCTTGGGAAAAATCAAGCCAATCTGGTGCTTTAGAAATAATGTCTGGTGTCACCTTTTTTCTTGAATGTGCAACACTTTTTTCTGTTGAGAAAACATCTCGTCCAAATACATTAAGTCTTATGCCCGCCATATTAAGTTCTGGCAAATTCAATATATCTTCCACAAAAGCATCATATTGGTTCTGTAACTGTCTCACTTCTTCCAATTGCCTTATATCTGCATTTTTTTGTTTTTCTACGTTTTTGATGCTTTTATCAATTCCATTCATTATTTCCATACAGGTATTTGCCCCAGTAAAATATCGAATCGAATACTGAATGTCATACTGTTCTTTTATTCGCCTACGACAATCATGTAAAGTTTTTAATTCTTCCTCTAATTCTGCTACTTCCAAAAGAAATTCCTCGCAGTTCTTTTTTTGCCTTTGCTTATTATAAGCGGCACGAAATTTACGATTTAATCTACCTTTGTTGACTTCAATCTCTTTTTTACAACTGTAGAGCATTTCCATAAATGATTGCTCAATTGTAAATTCGTGTAATCTTTCCGAACAATTCTCGCATCCCTTTAGAAAATGTCCTTTATGCTTTTTTAAGTAACATACATAAACTGCCGAATTTCCCCTGTTTGTTCTTGAAATAGTCCGATGAAAGGTTATTCCATCTTTTTTTAAGATTCCACATCTCAATCTGGAAAATGCTTTTATCCGTGTACTTTGTTTTTTGGTCTGCAACTTTATTGTTGTCTTGGGTGCACCTCTTGTTACAGATTTCAATTTTTCTTGCACCAGATTCCACACATCTCTACTAATAATCGGCGCATGATGATCAACAACATAAAACTTGGTTTTCTGGCCGGTATTTCTTACCGTCTTGTGTGTCAAATAATCTTGTGAATACGTTTTTTGATTCTCTATATCACCTACATATTTTTCATTTCTTAAAATACCATATACTGCATTAGAGCTCCAGTCATTCCCCAAATTTGTTTTGAAACCTTTTTCATTTAATGCTTCCGCAATTTGACTTGCATTACCAAATTCTAAAAACTGGTTAAATATAAACTTGATTATATCAGCCTGTTCTGGTACAATCACCCATTCTTTGTTTTTTCCTTTTTCATACCCCAAAAGCTGACTAGGATTAAATATAGCTTGACCAGCTTGAAAATTCTTCTGTACTGCCCATTTAACATTTTCAGATATTGATCGACTTTGATCCTGAGCAACCATTGACAAAATTGAAAATATAAATTCTTTGCTCTTATCTAAAGAGTCCAGATTTTCTTCCTCAAAAAACACACCTATAGGTGGATCATGTTCCTTTAACAACGTAATACATTCCAGCATATCTTTTTGATTCCTAGCAAATCTAGAAATTGATTTTGTGATAATATAATCTATTTTTCCAGAAAGTGCATCTCGCATCATTCGATTAAAATTTATTCTCTTTTGTCTGGTAGTTCCGGATTTTCCTTCATCCGCATAGATACCAGCCAAGACCCAATTTGGATGACCCTCAATTAACTTCTTATAAGTTATTACCTGTGTTTCATATGAAACCGCTTGCATTTCAAGTAATGTTGATACTCGACAGTATGCCGCAATACGGATTGTTTTCATGATCCGATTTAATTGATATTCTTTGTTTTCTGTACTTTCTGGTTTTATTGGTTTGATTACACGAATCGTCGGCTTTTTTTCATCTTTCATGGCCATCCCCCAAGTCAGCAAGCATATCAACTATCGCCTTAATAAATATATCAGATGCATTATTTACAGTATCATAAAATTCTACATTCATCATATAGCCAAGAACCTTTTCGACAACAGCATCCTCTTTCTTCTCTTCTAGCACCATTACTGCATAGCACTTCGCACTTTCAAAAAGCGTGAGCAAGCTATTTCCGTCTATCAGTATTTCTTCATTTTTACATTTCATTACTCTCAGTTTCCACTGCTTTCGCATTTCCGTTTCAACCGATGTAAAATACAGCTTAAGCATACTTAATGCTACTATCTCTTTCGAGTTCATGCTATGTTCATTTGAAATAAGTTTCTTCATGATGATTCCTCCAGAATGTGTTTTTGTTATACTCAACATATAACAGGATTTTCTACATAGCAATACCAAACCTGAACTTAATAGCAATTTTATACTGTTCAAGAATCTGATTTTGTAACCCGTTGACCATATAACAAAAAGCCCGCATAAGCCACAGCTGCACTTCGGCTCACTCCGGAGTGCTGTCTGTGGTTCATGCAGATAAAACAAAAAGAAGCCCGCCAGCGTACCATGTAGATTCTACACAGTGCGCCAGCGGGCCACCCAATATTCAATTATTTTTCAAATCAAACCAATTAGCCTTTCTAAAAGCAGAGGTTGAATTTTTGATATGTATTTTGCTATTGCTTCATTATCTCCAAATACAATTTCATCGAAAACCGACTCGCCACGCTTTCTACGCAACACTAGTTCTGCTGTTTTAGCTTTATCAGCATTTAGCTGATTTCCTTTCATCAAACTCTGTGGCTTAGAAGGGAATGAACTGGCAAAACCAAGTGTGCAAGCGGTCTTTCCTGCCGCAAAAGTACATTTCACTCGATTTTTTACAAAGTCCTCTTCCACAAGAGTTTCTGCTTCAAAAAGAGAATACAGATTCGGGAGGGCATTTATTTTCCTTCTTACTGAACCTTTCACCTCTGCCTCACTTTGCCCCTTCTTAAAAAAAGCAAAATCATCTTCCTGCAGAGTACCTTCCAAACATTTATTAAAGAATTCGTCAGCAGATAACGCCGATGATACACCTGTCAAATGTTCATAGTTACTGGTATGTGCACCTATTATATAATATGGATTCTTCTCAAAAGCCTCTGAACAAACAAGATATTCGCAATCCACAAAGAACTCCTTAAACATCTTGGCATTCACTATTGCTTCTTCTTTCACTCGCTCCTTAAAGCTCTTTTGTTCCGCCATAACTTTCCTCTCAAAAAAGTAAGAGGGGCAGCTCTTCGCTACCCCTCCACTCATTTTACGCAGTTTTGTCTGCAATGGGAATGGGTTTACGGTCTCCATCCCGACCACTGGGACAGGTTTTATGTCTCTGGCCCGACATTAAACGCACCAGCGTTTTATAGCCTTTGCAATTTGAAGATTCCAGATTGCTCTTTCTCTTCACCTATATTATACTCAAAACACGCGAAATTATCAACTGGTTTTCAAAAAATAATTCTATTAACTTCTGCCCCATCTCAAACTCCTATATGCGTCCAGCACGAACTCCAAAAACTGGTGGCTCATGGTTTCCACGATACTCTCTCCTACTACATTCTGCAAAACAGCAATACTGACTCCAGACATATCATCTCCCCTCACTTCCAGTTCTCGTATCGAATCCGCCATGGGCTCATCGATGAACGCGGCGAACTTTGCCCCATCAACATGGCTTTGAACTGGCATCGGTGCGCCACTTTCACCGAACAGTTGGATTACCTTTGGTTCAATGATGCTCTCCACCATTTTCAAGGCTTCTTCCTCTGACATCCGCCTCAGATACCCTTTCATTGCACCTGCCACAATGATTTCCATCACTGTTGTTCCATAATCCTCAACGGACAGCCATGCTAACTTTTTCATGTCAATCACTCCTGCTATGTGTATTTCTGTATCCTCACCATATACCAAAACTCTGCACATAGCAATATGTACGATAAAAAATCCGTACAAAGCAAAAAAGGGCCCTGCCGGTATGCATTTCCACACATCCGACAGGGCATTCTTTCCTTTATACAGCCTGCTCTCGTTTTGCTTTACTTCTCAGATATCTTCGGTACTGAACCGTATTGTCATACACCCGGTACGGGGCATCGACCAGCGTCACCAGCCCATCAAGGCTGCATTTCTTAAATCCCAGAAAACTGGTCAGTGTCCTCTGATTTCCACAGGTGGGCAGCGTTACACCAAAATTCGTTTCATAAAGTACGATGTCGCCTTTCACCGTTCCCTTTTTCATAAAGGCGCAGTAAATGCCCTTTTCAAAATGGAGCAGATCCGGTGCTTCCGTGATCCTCTCCGGCGTTATCTTCAATCGTCCTCTGTTCAAACTGGCGACCGCACCGTCAACCGGCTTTCCATCCACATCCCGAAACAGGCTGCCCTGCACATCCAGCCCATTCACCTTCAGCGGCATACCGGCGGCATTCTGTTCCGGCAGTTCTTTCAGGCAGGCAATGAAAAGGTCAAAATTCTTCTTCATAACCGTAAGGGCTCCCTGTTCCTGGCTCAGCGTTTCTTTTTCCTTTCGGAAACTCTCAATTCGCTGCCGGATATCCTTTGCCAGACTTGCATAGGCTTCGATTTCAGACCCTTCTTCATAGTCAGCATGGTAGAAGCTCGTACCAATATCATTTCCCGTCAGCCCATTTCGGATATCACTGTCAATCTCGTCCAATGTGATGTTGCCCTCCGCCAGTGATTCATTCAGTTCCAAATTCTGCTCCAAAACCGCATCGCGCATGGCCGTAACCTGACGGCCGATCGTCTCCTGCAGTTTTTCTTCCAGTTCCTTGATCTGGGCATCCAGCGTTTCCAGTCTTTCCACCGATACGCTGTTTCCTTTCATCTGCTGATACATCTGTTCACAGGCTTTATAAAAAAGTGTGCTGATTTCCGAAGCTTCATGATTTTTCTCATAATCCCGTTTCAGACGGTACAGCATTTCCATAAAGCTCTGTTCCAAGGCACATTCATGGATGCTTTCTGAAGGGCATCTTTCATTGGCTGCTTTTCTCTCGGCATCCGACAATCTCCCGTGTTTTTCCCTGCAGTACAGCTTCTGGTCCGGTGTGCCATTCTGTCTGGGCTTTTCGCCCTCCCGCTTTCCCATCTTCTGTTTGCACCGCCACACGGGATAAGCATATGCGTATTTTTCAAGGTAGATATCCGTATCGCCACCAGTTGCTGCAAGGCTTCGGTCATCCGTGTACCCGGTTGCCACACCTGTATAGGTCACACGGAAGAATCCCTCACCGCATTCTTTTCCGGCTCTTTCTCCATGTTCAAGAACCGCACCGCAAACCAGATTTCCAAATGGCGAGCCGGTGTATCCTCTCTTCTTCTTTTGAGCCGGTACCGAATCTCCAACCTTGCTGGGCTTTTCATAAAGCATCGTCTGAGCCTTGTCCCATGTACTGCGGTCAATGATGCCAACATGATGGTTTTCTACATAATAGCGAGGTGCCTCACCTTTGTTGATTGTGGACCGATGGGTCAGGAAATCCTTTGTGATGGTCTTCTGCATCTCAATGTCACCCACATATTTTTCATTCCGAAGAACTGTGAGCACAGAACTTGCCGACCAGTTCTTTTTGTTCACCGTCTTTCTGCCAAGTTCATTCAGCTCCTTTGCAATACGGTTTGCCGTCTGTCCACATACATACCGTTCAAAAATATAACGAACCGTTTTTGCCTGTTCCGGATTGATCACCCATTCACCATTTTCACCCTTGTCATACCCAAGCATCCGGTTCAGATCAATCTTCGGCTTGCCAGCCTGGAAATTTTTCTGGATCGACCAGCGGATATTGTCCGAAATGGACCGACTCTCATCCTGCGCCAGTGCGGAAAGAATAGTCAAGATCAATTCACCGGTCGCATCCAGCGTGTCGATATTCTCTTTTTCAAAGTAAACACCAACCGGCGGATTCTGCTGCCGAAGCTGGCGGACACAATTCAGGGTGTCCACCGTGTTTCTGGCAAATCGTGAAATCGACTTGGTCACGATATAATCCAGCTTTCCATCCAGGGCGTCTGCCATCATGCGGTTGAAATCCTCACGGTGTTCCCTGCTGGTTCCTGATTTTGCCTCATCTGCATAAATGCCTGCAAATCTCCATCCGGGTTTGTTCGTGATCAGATTTGTGTAGAATGCTTTCTGCGTGGTATAGGAAGTCTGCTGGCTTTCATCCCCTGTGGAGACTCGGCAGTATGCCGCCACACGGATATTGCTCTGCACCTTCAGCTGACCACCATTATGCACCGACCGCTTTGTAGCCGGTATCACTTCTACTTTTTTCTGTGTCATATGCTCTCCTCCGTTTCCTTCATATCTTTTTTCCGTTCCGACGCTTTCTATACTCTACCTGAACCGGTTCTCCAAGGATCTCTGCTTCATTTTCCGCAAACTTTGGTTTTCCATCTTTGCCGTATACCCGATAATCCTTGAAGTCCTTTATAGTCCTTCTGGCTCCGAAAGCAGTAAATTCCATTCCGTAAATGGTCCGGTAATGGATCACATCTCCGTCCACTCTGCCAGATTCAATATTTACGGCATACATTTCCCGGCTGAAGATTAGCATATCTGGTGTACTCAAGAACACACCCGATTCCGTCCACTGCGGTTCTTTATCATCCAGACCATGCACCACCAGCTTCTGTCCATAGCGGTTTTGCTCCGGCAGGGCCAGCAGTTCCTCCAGAAAATATTCGTACCTCTTTTTCAGGATGATGCCGCCTTCACTGTTTTCTTCCAAAATGTGTAGTTCGTTTTCCAGTTCTTCTTTCCGCTTCAGAATATCCTTCAGCAGTTCATTGTACATTGCCTCGGCACTTCCGGCCGCAGGTGTGTAAACACTATCCACACGCTGTTGATCCATCCCTTCCATGATATTATCCATCTGGATGCTCCCATCCCGAATGGATTCCTGTAAGCTCTCCTGCAGGTAAACCCTTTCTCTCTCGGCCATCTGCTTCTGTGCTTCCATCTGCTTTTTCATAAGGCGTTTACATTCCTGTTCCAGCTTCTGAAGCAGTTCCCTGAGTTCCAAAATCCGTCCTGAATGGTCTTCCGGCTCCCTCTGGCATTCACGGTATTTGACCACCAGCTCCGACTGCTCTTTGTTTTCCTCGTAATCCCGTTTCAAGCGGTAAAGCATCTCCATAAAGCCCTGTTCAATAGCGACCTCATAAAGCTCCTCTGTGCAGCCTTTATCCGAACAGCACATCTTCCCAACACCATAAATCGCAAGTCCCTGCCGTTCCTTGGTATCTTCAATGGACTCTGCATCCACCCAGTATGCGGCAATCTTTCTCCTCTTGTGCACCATCGTCTTTCCGCACGCTGGACACGAAAGGTTTACATAGCAGATATTGAGAGGATCACGGCTTAGTAGCGGCGGCCTCCGTTTCATTTCACTTTGCACGATCAACCAGGTTGCCCGGTCGACGATTGGTGTGTGGTGGTCCCTGATGTAATACTTTGGAAGCTGCCCTCTGTTCGGGACTGCCTTATGGGAAAGGAAATTACTGGTCACATATTTCTGCATTTCCAGGTCACCCACATACTTCTCATTTCCCAGCACATTCGCCAAACTGCTGGGGTTCCAGTCCGTGCCAGATACCGTTTTCCAGCCTCGCTCGTTCATCTCGTTAATGATAGTTGCACGGCCGGCTCCGCAGGCATATCTCCGGAAAAGGTAACGCACCGGTTCCGCCTGCTCTTCATTGATGATCCATTCTCCGTTTTCCCCTTTGTCATATCCGATCATCCGGCTTAGATGGACCATCGGCTTCCCTTCCTGGAACCGCTTCTGATAAGACCAGTGGATGTTATCCGAAATGGAATGGCTTTCTTCCTGGGCAAGTGCGGAGTAAATGGTCAGGATCACCTCACTGGTGGAATCCAGAGTGTTGATGTTTTCTTTCTCGAAAAAGATGCCCACAGGAGGTGTCAGCTGTTTCAGCTGTCTTGCGCAGTCGAGGGTGTCCACGGTATTCCTTGCGAATCTCGATATGGATTTTGTGACTATTAAATCGATTTTCCCATTTCTCGCATCCTCCAGCATCTGGTTGAACTCATCCCTATGCAGGCGGCTTGTTCCGGTGATTCCCTCATCTGCATAAATTCCTGCGAATGTCCAGCCCGGATGCCGCTGTATCATATCCGTGTAGAATGCCTTCTGGGTCCGGTAGGACGTTTTCTGTTCATCTGAATCTGTGGACACTCTGCAGTAAGCTGCCACCCTTAACCCCTCCGGCTTTTCCTGGGCAGCCTTTTGAGCCGTCGCTTCCTTTATCAATCGTAAAACCTCTGACATTTTTCCTCACCCTTTCTTTACATATTTTTTCCGGTAGCAGTTATCCCGCATGGCCTGTCCGTCAAAATAAGATGCCGTATACCGGTAATCTTCTATATTACTGTACATGACAACCTCTGTCCTTGTATCATCATACCAGTGAACCGTATAGTTCAACGGGGAATGGACCGTAATAGAAAGGACAAATGCCTTGCAGTAATCTGAGGTCACTCCATTCAAAAACTGCACCACGCCATCCCTTCCTTTCGGAAGTTCCTTCATCCATTCAATTGCCCGTTCTCTTCTCTCGTGGTCATTCTCCAAATCCTCCCAGTACCCTTCCAGATACTCCAACCGTTCTTCCAGATGCTTTTTCTCATCCATATCCCGGTCAAGTTTTTCTTTCAACCTTCTGATTTTCTCAGCATTGCTCTGAATGACTGCCTCGTCGATGCTCTCATCTCCCAGCAGTTCGCGTCTGGTCTGCATCACATCGTTCTGGCTTTCCAGAAGACGCAGTTTTTTCCCACTGTTTTCCATTCCAATCTGAAGGGTGGCAATCTGCCGTTTGTAAAAAGCACGGTCCCGTTCCATAAAGTCGGTATGCTGGATGTTTTCCAGCCTTTTGATCATCTGTGGAACAAAGTCATCAGCTTCCTTTGTAAAACCTTCAAACTGCTCTCCGTAACGGCCGCTCATGATATCTGCCACTCCCACATTGTCATGAATTGGCTGTGTGCTCAGCCGGAATCGTTCAATGATTGCTTTACGGAAAGCCCTCACAATCTGCTCTTCATAGATTTTCTCGCAGTGGCAGATTCTCTTTCCATTATCAATCTCAGCTGTTGGGCAGTACCAGATAGGATAGTTTTTTGAATTTCTCACTCGGAAGAATCTGCCGCATTCTCCACACAGGATCCTTCCTGAAAATGGCTTTGATCCTTTCTTTACTCCCTTCTCTTTCTTGGCGGCATTGGCTCTGCGGATTTCTTGAACAGTTTCAAACAGTTCTTCGTCAATGATCGCCGGATGGTGGTTCTTTACCAGATACTGCGGAAGTTCTCCATTATTCCGCTGGGTGTTATGGTTCAGAAAGTCCACGGTGTATTTTTTCTGGATCAGGACAGCTCCCGTATATCGTTCCCTTTGTATCATCTGAGAGATAATCCTTCCAGTCCATCCTTCTTCCAGATCACTGTTCAGCTGTCCTTTCTTTGAGTTCTTTTTTCTGGCTTTGACCGCCACGGTCTCAGGAGCTGGAATCCGGTCATAATTTAAACCTCTGGCAACATCTGTATAGGCAGTACCCTCTGCCACCTCCTGAAAAATCCGGCGCACGATTTTTGCTTCTTCTTCCACAATTTCGATATCCCTATACTGATATCCACTTTCTGTCGTGACCATCTTTCCATTGTAGCGATACCCATATATGACCATGTTCTTTACCTCACCTCTCGGATAGCGCATCTTATTTCCAAGATTGATGTTTCTGGAAATACTCCGGCTTTCTTCTTGGGCAATCGCCGCAAGTGTCGTAAGAATGAAATCACTGGTCGGATCAGCTGTGTCCAGATTTTCTTTCTCAAAAAGGATCGTCACATTGTTGTCATGCAAAATATTAAGGGCGGTCATAAAATCCGCCGTATTTCTGGAGAAACGGGAAATCGACTTGCATACAATACGGTCTATTTTCCCTTCCCTGCAGTGCCGCAGAAGTCTTTTGAATCCAACACGCTTATCCTTGACCGTTCCTGAAATTCCATAATCGGAGTAAACCCCGATTGAATTCCAGTCTGGATTGTTTTCGATCAGCTGATGAAAATACCGTTCCTGCGTTTCGTAGGAGTTTTCCTGGTCACTGGAATCAGTGGAAACTCGAATGTAAGCGGCTACGTTCAGATGCCCTTCCTTTTCCTTTGTCCTGCGAAAAGAAGCTGTGGAAATAAATTCATTTTCTTCTTTCATTGCTTCTGCCTGTGGCTGGAAGACCGCCTCGAACTCGCTTCTCAACCCACCGACCCGTTCCATAACAGGAACTGCCTGCTGCATTTTCTCCTTTGCAGCCAACGCCTTCTGGATCAGGGAAGCAATTCCGGCATCTCCGTTTTCCTTGGATTTGGATAACGGCAACTTTGTCTTTTTCTCTTTTTGTTGGGTAGACATCTCTTGGCGCACAACGCTTTCCTGCAAAAAAGAAGATGCAGCCGCCTTCTTATCAGATAGGTCAGCTGCACCACTTTTTTCCTTCACCGCTTCATGGGATTTCTTTTCCTGCACAGGCATCTGAGTCACAGATGTGGTTTCCAGCAGAACAGATTCGCCCTGTCCGGTCGCTGCCATCAACATCTTTGAAAGCTCGGCTGCTGAAGCATTCGGGCGGCTTTTCTGTTTCTGCTGTACGGTACTTTTGACCGTTGCGCTCTGCAGTTTCTGCAAAAAATCATTTGCTGTACTCATCTTGTTCTCTCCTTTCCGCCCATCTGCTTTTCTCTTCGGGCAGTCACATATTCCCTCTACTGCGTGATATTATCAAGTAAATTCGGTGCAGAAAGACGGAGAATAATCCACCCGATTATTGTCCTATCTGCACCATCCAATATGTAAAGGCCCTGCCTGAAAAGACAGAGCCGTATCTCTTACAATTTCTTGGCAAAATCAAGGCTGATCCAGCCATTACGCTTACCGGCATAGGCCTTCAGCAGACCCCAACGGGTTGCTCCCTCACCGTCTGCTTCCTCTACAATTGTAAATACGCCTTTTCCAGTGTACTGCCCGGTCTTAGCATAGTTCGTACCAGGTCCCTTACGGATATTAAGGTCACTGATTGAAACGCGTACCGCATACGGGCAGTTTGCCTTAACTTCCGGGTAGACTGCCTTACCCGCCGGATCATAAACGAAATAGCCCGGATTGACATCCGCACACTGCTTTGCGTAAGCCAGGTCATGGAAAGCACCCTTCTGAGAAGCCGCATTCTGCCAGCTTTTGCGGACACGGTACCAGCCGGAGATAACCGTACCCTCAGAAGCCTTTGCCACATCATACTGCGTAAGGTTCCAACGCTCGATGATACTGCAAAGGTTCTGTACATAGGTGTGGCTGGTCGCATAACCACCATCTTTGATCAGCTGTACCGCTTTCTTGTAATCCGTGCAGCCGGCCAGACCTTCATAGCGTTTCTTACTGCCGTTCATCGCACCGAGCAGATATGCGGCATGGTCGGCAATGGAATCCTCCACACAACTGTACTTTCGGAAGTCGGCTGTGATCGTGACCATCGACCCATCGTCATTCTGCTCCTGTGTTTTCTTGGTATAGACAGACTTGCCATCCCAACTGCTGCCGCTCCAGCTGTTCCCGGAAAGCGAAGTCTTCATGCCAAAGCAGTTATTAGCATTCTGTGCCAGCTCAGATTTACCGTAGCCGGACTCAAGAATGAACTGCGCCATTGACACGCAAGCAAGAATGCCAGTGGTTTTCTGGTTCGCAGTAAACAGCGGACCGATCTTTGCAACTGCTTCTGCTTCAGAAAGATTTTTCAGTGAAGAAGCCTGCATGCCAGATGAGGATGAACCGCCCAGTGCTGCAGTCACCTTTGCGGCCAGATCACCAAGACGGGCATACAGCCAGTTTCCAGGGCAGCTTTTGTTTGCAAACCAGCGGTGAACTGTCAGAACCATCTCGTCTGCGGCAGGTACATAATTGAGAGTTTTATTCTTATCTCCCAGCCACAGAAGTTTTTTCTTGCCGTTTCGTCGGCAGATATCGGTACAGAGCTTAATGAGTGAACTGTACACCGCACTGTTCATGGCATACGGCTCATTCATATCGCTGGCACATTCGATGGTGACCGCCCTCTGGTCATTGGCATTGCTGGACGAACACCAGCTGCGGTTCTTTTCCTCGACACACAGTGATACACGGCCATCCGTGCCGATACCGTAGTTGCAACTTGCCTGACGGCTCGTACTGGTAAAACAGCCGCAGATGCTTTCCGCAGAAAGCTGACCGACCACACAATGCGGCGTAATGCGGTCGATGCTGTGTGTCCTCTGACCGGAATGGTTCGGAGAGAGCTTGGTGTAAACAACGAGTGGACTATTGGTATATCCCATAATGATTTCCTCCTTCTAAAAAAATTGAGGCCCAGATCACTCTGAACCTCGTTCTATGATTATTTTGTTGTTACGGGATCAGCAGTTTCATGCCGACCCGGATGGCGTTGGAAGTCAGCCCATTCAACACACGGAGATCTGTACAGCGGCTGCCGCTCCCCAGTTCCCTTTCCGCGATCTTCCAGAGATTATCACCGGGGACCACAGTATAGATCTTGCTGGCTGTGAAGGCATAGGTATCCGCACTGTTAAGAACATAGGCAAGACCACTCACCGCTTCCGGGCACTTTATTTTCAGCCAGCCCGCACAGAATTCCACGATTTCAATCAGTGTGTTCCTTTTGTAAACGGTCACGACTTCTGCGCCAGTGTCCGGCATCTCCCGGATATTCATGAGGGTCTTGAGTTTGCCGTAGGCAATGGTTGCCGGAAGCTCCTCTGCAGTCGGGAACTCGTTCTCATCCACTTCAGCCTCTGCTTCTTTCTCCGCTGGGGTATCTTCCACAGGAGCTGTGGTTTCCGGCTTTTCTTCCGGGATATCGTCCACGACTGCTTTCTCTTCACTCTCATCTGCACCAGTATCTGGTACAGCCTCTTCCGGATAGATCACGTTGCCGTCATTGTCGAACACACGGCTGCCGGGGTTCTCATCACACTTGGCTTTTGCATTCGCCAGCAGACGATACGCTCCCAACTGGGATGCCTCATCTTCCCAGACTTCACGCACACGATAATAGCCGTTTGTCAGCTTTGCAGGATACTCTTTCTTACTCATATTGCTTTCCTCCTAAAATTTGAGGGAGAGGCTGTTGCACCTCTCCCCATTGATCACTCGTCCTTATTCTCTCTTTCTTCCTTCAGCTGTGCCAGCATCTCCTTCAGCTTCTCCGGCACCGGAAGACCGATAACAGCTGCGTTTTCGAGGCAGCTCAGGCCTTCATTCGCCAAATAAAAGAACACCACTGCTGTACGGATGGCCGCACCGTTCTGAAGAATCTGCGTATCAATGATGTTGGCAATGCCAACCAGTACGAAGATGCACACCTTCTTGGCGATACCCTTAAAGCCAACTTCAGAAGAAAGTTCATGCTTGATGGCTGCTGCCAGCACTCCGGTGAAGTAGTCGCAGACCACAAACACCACCAGTGCATAAAGGAAGCCGTCAAATCCGCCGAAGAACCAGCCCAGGAAACCACCTAAACCTGCAAACATCCATTCAATCTTATCGATCACATTCTGCATAATCTTGTCCTTTCCAGCCCCTTTGGGGCATAAAAAACAGGCGGTTTCTCTGCCGCCCTTACGAAAAAAAATACTCCTTCTATAATGAACACCGTTTCACAGCAAATAACAGACACTTTGCGTGAAAATCAGTGGAAATTTATTTTCCGAATGCCCGGATCACAGATCCTACCACACATTCTCCAATTCTGGCGTAGCCCTCCGTACTGCAATGGAGCTGGTCGCCATTAAACGGATACGGCGAAGATCCTGTATATTTTTCCAGAATAATGCTGCCATTCCGCTTTTGGTAATATGACTGTCCGTTCACATACCGCTGCGGTGCACTTCCAACCACCCTGCCGGATGCATCCATCTGATACTTGGCATACTGCTCGTTCACAGCATTCTTCTGTGCGCCAAAGACACTCCAAGTCCTACGGTTGATCCCACTCTCATGCCAGAGATCACAGACTGCCACATTGTTTGCCTGCGCCACAGCCTTGATCGTATCTGACAGTTTTTCCATTGTCTGGCCAGTTCCGGCCGGATATTCTTCGTATCCGTCTGCATCCACATACGGATATTTGCCCGCACAATGCGGCGTTGCCACCAGCACATGACAGAGCAGATTCCCGGCATCCTCCAGTTCTTCATAGATGCGGTTCAAAAGATACTGGATTCGCCCGCAGATGGTTTCCTGTTCTGGATGACAGTCTCCGACCGAGCCAAGAACCGTTGCTCTTTCGTTGTAGGCCGGAAGCACCACGATCAAGCTGACGCCTTCCACGTCAGCGGCCATCAGCGGTCGCAGGACACCATTCTTATCCGTTTCTGCATTGTACGTTCCATCCAGACCGTTGTCACCGTCCGTCATCCGAAGGATTCCGATGCCGCCCTTTGCATGGGTAGCAACATTCATACCGAGCAATTCTTCCAGCTTCTTCTGCCATTTTCCAGCCGCCGTAATGCTGTCACCAATGACCAGAGCCTTCTTCCCTTTCCAGCTACCGGACAGTTCCGCATATCCGGCAGTAACAGCTTTCTCTGCGGTATCAGATGCCCCAGCATGATCTGCCTTTTTCGCTGTCTCCGCATTTTCAGCATGATCCGCTTTTACTGCCACTTCCGCTTTTTCTGTAAGAATGGCGTGTGTCGCATTCTTCACAGCGGAGGCACGTTCCGTTATGCTGCTGTGACTGAGCACCTCAATCTCCTCATTGGAAAGCCCGGTCACGTTCAGCACCCACATGGTCACAACAAAGGAAGTGTAATTGGAACCCGTCAGCTGCACCGCAAAATTCAGATTATCCTTTCCACCGGCATATTCATAAACCAGATTCATTTGAAACGGAAGCGTTGCTTTATTCAGTGTTCCACACGGCACACGTTTTGCCCAGTTTGGAATGCCCGGTTCGATGATGCCAATAGAGACCTCTCCCAACTGTGCGTCATCCGTTTCTACGGATTCCACCCTGCCAAAGACAAGATACTTCCCAGCAGCCAGACCACTCAGCCGTGCTCCGCCAAACACGCCCCAGTCTTCGCTGCGGGTCACAGCAGCCTTTGCCCACGCATACGTTGTGTCCTTCTCCTGAAACTTACTAGAAAAAGGAATCATTTCAGAAAAGACAGGGCATCCATATGCTACATTGCCCAGCATTTCCCGTGCCTGGTCTGAAATGCCGGTTCTGTCTGCATACGGAACGCTCATGACTTTTCCGGCAATGCCCCATGTGTCATAATACTGAAGGATGCTGTCTTCAACCGGACTGCTGCTGATCAGCGACAGAACTTTCTGCAATTCCTCATCGCTCTGCCCGGTCACATCCAACAGAACGCATCGGCTGTCGCACTCTACCACGGCCTCCTTCCTTGCAACGCACGGCGAAATGTCCAGCCGGTATGCATTCTCCAGAATCTCTCCGAAGAATACTACATAGATTTCACTTCCGTGGGCAACTCTTACCGCCTTCGTCACATGAGTATTCAGATTTGCACCTTTGGAATCGTACTGGTAGCAGCTCACACCGGCACAGGAGCCGGAAATCTCCCGGATCTTGGAGATGAACAGATATTTTCGGAATTTGCCCATCAGCATATTGGTAAAACGATGGTAGAACTGACCGTAATCCGTAGTCCCCGTGATCCGGTAATCCAGAAATTCTCCTGCTTCACATTTAGCCCCTAACAGAGCCGGCATCGCAGCCTTTGGGAACACCTCGCCCAGATTACCATTGGAACCGGCAAGTGCCAGCTTTGCTCCGGTGATCCCATTCTCCACAGCTTGACTGTACTGCCCACGGATTGCCTCTCCTGCGGAGGGATACACCGTTCCGTCCTGTCCAACCCGGACATCGACCAGTTCTGCCGCATAATCAGCCTTAGCGTCTGTAGAAGCTGTCACATTTGCATCCAGCCGTTTGTTCATCTGTTCCACAGCTGTGTTCATGGCATCTTCTGTTTTCTGCACGGCATTCTGTGCATCAGATACTTTTGTGTTCACCCTGCTCTCTGCTTCGGATATTTCTTTGTGCATGGCAGATTCTGTTTCTGAAAGACTCCTGTGCATTTCTTCCACATCTTCTGCAACATCCGTTTCCAGTCTGTACATCTGGGCGTTGAAATGACTGCACAGGCTCCAATAATCCGTATCGGACAGCACTGTACCTGCCGGGACTGGCTTTCTGGAAATATAACCATCCCCACTTTCCGCGTCCAGAACGATTGTCAGTTCCTCATATTCCTTTTTCTGATTCCATACGCCATCGTGTTTCGGAATGATCCGCTTACCCTTAAAAGTTCCCATAAAAAATCTCCTTCCTGCCGGTGTTTATCCGGCTGTCCTCATAACAGTTTCGGATAGTCACCCGGTCAGGGAGGAGTTCTTTTCTTATGACGGTCAGGTTTTACCCCCCCCCGAACATTTTTTCGATATACCGTTTTTTCTTCATTTTAGTGTCCTTTCTCTTACTGTTCCAAAATTCCAAGTTCGATCATCTTCTTATACAGCATAGTTCCGATGACCGTCTTGGTTGCAGCTGTGTAATGAACGGAATCCGCCAGCAGTGTCTGCGGAACTTGTCCCTGTTTGATACGCTCGATGTCCGCATCCGTGGGATCAAGGCCTGCATCGTCCAGACCATAGCAGCTGATGACCGTCTTGCCATCCGTGTCATACACCGGATGCGCCAGATACTCTCTGAGGCTGACGAAACGTCTGCCAAACGCCTGCTTCATCTGCTTTTCATATTCTGCACGCTGGCTTTCCGTTCCAGACGAAAGGCCCAGCACCAGATATTCCTTTCCTTTGAAGTGGCTGATCATCTGCTGGTGCATCCGAATCAGATCTGTAAGGTCTGCATAGCCACCATTCTGACCAATGAAAAGAATCATCACTTCAGAAGGCTGATTGTGCAGCCGGTCAAATGCAGTACGGACCGCAGTCGGACGCTTGATTGTGACTGCTTCGCCAGCGGCAGAACGTGTAAACGTCCAGATGCCGTTGGTATCTGCATAGTTCGTGCCAGTCCAGCGGAGTGTACCTTCTACCTCGCCAATCTTGACCGGATTGACATGGGCTCCTCCCTGCAAAAGCGGTGTCACCTTGTAGCCTTCCTCGGTCAGAATACCAGAATCTGTTTTTCGCACAGCGATAGTTACCGGCTCACAGGCGGCCGGGATCGTGATATTATTGACCAGCATCACATCGGCTCCCTGACGGGCAGCAATCGTTCTGGCATTCTCGCCACCGGTACCGCCGTTGTAGACCGGAATCCCGGACAGCTTCTGAAGAGTGGACGTCCATCCACCTCCTGCGGTAAGAGAATCGCCCCAACAGACAATACCTGTCAGCACCGTCGGCTTCTCCAGATTTTTTATTCGTGCTTCCTGCCCATTCAGTCTTTCTTCTGCCTTCTCCGCGCCGGATTTCAGCTGTTCCAACGAAGCATCCACCTCTGCAAAGCGTTCTTTCAGCTTTCCGTGGTTCACATAGGAACACCAGTAGGTGTATTTACTCTGGAAGAAGGTTGCCATATCTTCATTGGAAAAACTGTCATCCACAAAAGCATAATCCTGCCAATACCATTTCGGAGTCCATACAACAGGCTCCTCTCCGGAATACTTCCGGGTGTTCCAGATGCCAAGCCAGCTGGCACTGAATGTTCCTGCTTCTTTCTGTACTTGGATTGCTTCCAGTATTTCCTGCGTAAAAGCAAACTTCCAGACATACATCTTTCGGTTTCCGTAAATGGTACGCTTCAGCACTGGTGAAACATTGATTGGATTCGTGAACTTGCTATCCAGATAATAGGCAATCAACAGCCGGTTATCATACGCACCACCCTGAACACCTTCCGGACAGTTCTCGAATTCCTCGATCTCACAGAGATAACAATACTGGTAGCCTTCTTCAAACTTCCGGAGCATCTCGTCAAAGGACATCATGCCGCTCAGCTGCTTGGCATATCCCTGGTTATGCGGCTGATCGGATTCTTTGCTCAGACCGATGCTGAACTCGACCACCTGGTCAAAACCTGTACCACTGATCTTTGCACTTGCCCGGTTGCCGGTACTCTGGAATCCAAAACGGTAGGCATATGGATACTTCTCCGGGTATTGCAGCGTATCCATTCCTGGAGAGTAACGTACCTTCTCTTGATTCAAAAGTTCGTCTGCCGACACCATAAAGAAGTTATCTGCAACGATTGCACTCCCGGCGCTTCCGGCATACCCGGCTTCCTCTGCACTCTCAGCCTCCTTTGCATGGGTAGCACTTCCGGCTTCGTTAGCAAATGTCGCTGTTTCTGCATGGTCTGCACGGCTTATAAACCGTGACCGGGCAATGAAGGACTGCTGGTTTACAATAGAGGTTGTCAACTGAATCTGTCCCAGATTTTCTACGATTTTGTCATTCAGAAAACTGCCTGCGAAAACGATATACAGCGGTTTCCCCAGTGCAATGACTTTTTCCACTATCTCCTGTTCCAGAGGGTAAAATATCCGGGAGCCGACCGTAACGGATGTGGTAATGATCGGGGTGACCGTGGATGCCCAGCTTCCAATACTGTTGACATAAAAGCGAACTTTCACTTCTGCCCCTTCAAGCTCCTTGTTTCCTTCCGGTCCGATGCCCTCCAGAGTCAGTTCCAAATACAGCCGGTCCAGCCGTTTCAGCTTCATCATCTGCTCATAGGAAATGCAGTAAGCAAAATGCAGAGATGACCATTGGAGCTTTTCATACTGTGTCACATAGGCAGCATGGTCAAACTTGAATACCACACTCTGACCATCCACCTCTGCTCCTGTCACACCTTTTGACAATGCGCCATTCGTATTGTCCTTCGGTCCAAAATAATAGGATACCGGCAGCCTTGGTGCTGCCATTGCATCGATCAGTTTCAAACGCTCAGCCAGGCTGTCGTATTCCACACCTGCAGAATCTGTATGACAGTCAGTCACCTCCTGCAGGATAACTTCGTGTGCCCGAAGAAGCTGTGGTAAGGATGCCTCTCCGGCTCTGGCATTGATGATTTCCTGCTCCAGAATCCGCAGACAGTCATGCTCAGAAACATATTTCCAGCCAAGATCCTTGACAGCTGTTGTTTCATACGCATACACATAAAACTCACTGTCCTGTGCAGCAGCTTTTTCCCTGCGGATACAGAAATAGAGTTTTCTGGATGCCGTGTACTTCGTCACAAACTCTTCCCAGCGGCTTTCGGAAAAATCCAGATCAAACGCTGCCAGATAGCCGTTTTCCTCATTCAGCTTTACTGCACTGAGGGGCATACAGCCAACTTTTCCATTATCACTGCCCCATGCATTCGGAGAATTTGTAATGATAGCCTGTCCTTCATACGGCACCTTGTTGCTTAGAATAACGACCCGGAACGACTTTTCTTTGCACTCTTCATAGGAACCGAAGAAGCCAAGAAAGGTTCCCGTGTAGCCAGAAACATGATGAACCAGACAGTGAACAGCTGCACCTTCCATACTATTCTGAACAGTATTCTCATTCCGGTATGCAGTTCCCATTTCTGCCGGAACAATTTTTCTTGCCAAACCTGCCGTAATGCTGCGGATGGCTTCCCCGGCACTCGGATAGGTAGTTCCTTCGCTGTCCACTCTGGTATCCACCAGTTCTGCGGCATAGTCCGCCTTGCTGTCCGTGGATGCCGTCACATTTGCATCCAGACGTTTATTCATCTGGGCAACTGCCGCATCCATGCTGTTCTGTGTGTCTTTCATGGCAGACGTTGCAGCAGTTACCTTTTCACCCATCCGGTTCTCTGTTTCTGAGAGTTCCTCTGCCATTTTCTGATGGGTCTGCGAAAGTTCCTCACTCATTGCTGACTTCGTATTGGCAAGGTCTGTGTGCATTCCTTCCACATCTTCTGCCACATCCGTTTCCAGACGGTGCATCTGGGCATTGAAATGACTGCACCTTGCCCAGTAGTGCTCGTTTGTGAGCAGCGTACCGGCGGGAACATCATACCGGCTGATATAGCCATCCCCTGTTTCCGGGTCAAGGACGATCATCAGCGGTTCATAACTTCTCGCCTTATCCCAGTCTCCCTCATGACGGGGAATGACTCTCTTTCCAAGAAATTCTCCCATTGTATCTCCTTCCTGCCGGATTTCCGGCATCATTGTTCCTTTTCTTCTCCATACTGGATGACCAGCTGTGATTCTTCATCCAAAGAAAACACCAGACCCAGATCATCCCAGGACTGAAAATTCAGATAGCCGTTTCCGTCAATAGAACTGTTGACCATCTTGTCATACACATCTGCTGCCACTTTTTCCATCGTACTGGAATAAGATCCTTTCATCAGCCCCAGTTCATCGTCCGACTCCATGACGAGATATCCATCCTCGGAAATATAGAAGCCCTGAATGCCAGACATCGTTGCATCCACGCACTGCTTATAAGTCAGCGTTGCAATCTTCCGGTTCGTGATCGCCGCCCGTGCCACATTCAACGTCAGGTTGAACATTCCCAGCACATCTCCTTCATCGGAAAGAAGGTAAATGTCGATGGGGAAACGACCATATACTTCCGTCATAAAAGAAGTGACGGTCAGGATGATCGTACCGGAATCCACAAACACAAGCTCCGGTCTGGACTCACTGGAATACTGGAACACCGCTCCATCTGGCCTTGTACCTGAATAGCTGACGATGGTACCTTCCTGCACAACATATTCCACCGAATTTTGATATAGTCGGCATCTGACTTTTCGTGCCTGATTGTCAAACTGTTTGACTGGGATCTGGACAGGGATCAGATTCTCCGTGAAAGACAGTTCAACCTCCTGAAAGATCCGGACTGGTTTCACTGTTGTCACTGCCGTCTCCTGTGATTCCTGTGTCTGTGTTTCCACTATTCGTTTCCTCCTTACTGCCATCGCTTTCGCCTCCTCCCTGCCCGGTGTTGTCCGGTCCTTCTGGCTCTACTGGTTTCTCTGGTTCTTTTGGATCTTCTGGCTCATATCCAACAGTCCGCCAGTTTTCTCCATCCCACAGCTTCAGCCGCAGATTCTTCTTATCGACCCAGAGCGCATCTGCTGCCGGGGCCTCCGGCGCTTTTTCCGATACTGGAATACTTGCCTGATACTTTTTATCCAGTTCTTTTTCGACATCTTCCGACAGCTTCTTTGCCACGCTGTATCTCTCATCCAATTCCTTTTGCAGTACTTCTGAGAGTGTCGTGACATTTCCATACCGTCTGTCCAATTCCTCAGACAGTTCCTTGGATAGCTTCTTTGCAGCTTCATACCGCTGATCTAGCTGCTCTTGTAGTTCGGAAGAAAGTGCTGTTGCCGCCTTATACCGATCATCCAGTTCTTTCAGCAGTTCCTCGGAAAGCTCTGTAGCTTTCTTATAGCGATCATCTAGCTCCTTGAGGGTCTGTTCCAGCAGGATTGCTGTTTTTACTGCAGTGTCATCGGATTCCCATCCGTAGCCCCACGTCTTACCGCCGTCTGTGGATACAAATAATCCAGCAGGGCTGTTCTTCCACGCAACTGTTGACTGTTTCAGGGATGCAGCATTAAAAGCATACCGGATTGTATTGCCTTTGCTGTCCGTCTCATTCTTATAATGAAGACCAAATAGTGCAGCAAAAAGCGCACCGTCATAAATGATAGACGCTGTGATTCCACCGACCTGCTCCCCAACTGCAATCTCCGCACGGACAGCAGTGTCGTAGGCAATCGTTGCTGTATTCCGGATGCTGTTGAGCGAACCGGTCAGAGAAGAATTCCGGCTGCTGACCGTTGAATTTGAGAGCGTAATGCTGTTATAGCGTTCCAGCAGCGCATCATACTCAGTCTCGGTGACTTTGGAACTGACTTCGATTCCCAGCTTTGAGATAAATACATGGACCGTATCACAGAGGGAAACACGCTCCGCTTCCACGATGTCCTCATACCCCGGCGTATTCCAGAGCTGTAAAAAGTCGATTTTGATGTCGATCTCCGGCTCCGTTAAGTCTGTGGTGTCGATATAGTTCTGTGCGTATTCCCGAAGTGCCGATTCGCTCGGCTTTTCCTGAAAATTGTTGGTACAGTCCAGCACGGTGATCTTCTGGTAAGGGATCGACCGTTTGCTTTGCAGCACCACCTTCTCCGGCAGCTCCATGACCGCCTGGGTTTCGTTGTCTACCCAGTACGGATGCACACCAGTGATCGTGTTCTCGATGGATTTTTCCATCCTGAAATCCGTCAGATTCTTGCCGTAGATGATGTGGACGTTATGGTCGGCACCTCTTGCCTTATGGAACCTGACCGTGTACCGGTCCCACTCGAATTCACCGCCAAAAACATCCAGAACTGACCCGGCCATACCTCCAAGGCAGTTTCGGAAGGAGGATGGAACTCCCAGCGTAAAGGTTGCACTGGATTCCACATCTGTCCAGACCTCAAATGGACAATCCGAAGCCGCATGGCTTTTCAGTCCCTGCATTGCCCCGACACATCCGGTCACTGAAAATGGTGATACCGTGATAAAGTTGAGCTGGTAGGAAATGTGCCGCGCCTGCACTTCCAACTTCCCATCGATTGGGGTCGTGATCTTATAGATGCGGAACGGCTGAGACTGCATGGTATCAGATGGCTTGGCAAGGATGATATTCCCCTCCTCCAGCATCTCTGCATGGATACCGTCCGCCGGGCAGATGAGCTTCAGCTCATAGCTTCCGTTTTTCTTTTCCGTCACGGTACAGGACTGTGCATCTGCCAGTTTTCCGATGCCGTTATGGTCAAATTTCATTTCTCTGGAATCATATAAACATGGGATCACTGGCTGTACCTCCCTCTTACAGCGTCCACCAGCGAGGAGTCACCTCCACCGCCGTGATACCGCCTGTCCATGTGATCTGTGTCTTTCCCTCCGGCAGTTCCGGGAAGTCATCCGAAAGGATGGTTTCATTGCAGAAGCCGGAAGCGTTGTAAGCGTTGTGCGTCTCACAGTTGAGCAGCACGTAGTCCTTGATGCTGTAGATGGTGATTTTCTCCTCACCCACATACAGCTCGCCACCCGAATCTCCGTAGACCTTGAAGATGGGCTGTGCTGGGAAAGCAAAAGGATTTTTGAGCGTTGCTCTACTCTCCAGCCGGATGCTCCTCTGCCCATCCACGCTCCACCGCTGGGGCTTACAGTTGAATGTCAGCCCCATCTCGGCGGCTTTCTGGGCAGTGACATCAAAGGCAAGGGCATCCTTGCAGACTGCCATCCGGAAGAAATCTGGATCATAGGTGTCCTGCAACTTCTGATATCCAATCGGAGATAACAGCCACGCCTTGACCGCTGCTGTCTTGGCTGGCAGACCGTTGAAGAAAAATGCCTTATACTTGATATCCACGTTCTGATATCTGCGTCTGCCTGTCCTCGCATTCTCGGTGATGATGTCCCCGTTCCTGCCGGGTACGGAGGTGCTCTCCACATCCGCAGCCGGGGAATCATACACACCGGGACCAGACAAATATAAAAGGAAGTCTTTGCTGGACTTCCCGGCAAAGGACAGATACTGTCTGGCGTATCTGCCTTTGAGCTGAAACTGTGATACTGTCTGCTTTGGGGTGTTATAGCCCATACACATCTACCTCCTTTATTTGAAGACCGAATCATCTTCGTGGATCATGCCGTTGATCTTATCGGCAACGGTCTGTGCCAGTTCATCATCGTTCCGGGCATTATAACCGTTAACTGTGATATACACACCGCCTAGGTTCGTCGTCCGGGTCGTACCGCCTCCGGCTAAAGCCGCCTGCGGGAAGTTCCAGCCAGAGCCATCGAAGTGCGGCAGGGTCAGTTCCGGCAGACTGAAGGAACTGATACCCTCCATTCCCTGCTGTACCTTTGCTGCCATCGACCTGATCTGGCTGATCAGTCCGCCCTCGCCTTTCTTGATGCCACCGGAAAGCAGCTTCATGAAGTCCGGCATATAGGTGTCTGCATCAGACAACGGGCCCTCGTCCGGCACCGAGAAGTGCAGGAACGAGCGGATGCCCTTTGCCACACTCTTGACTGCACTGCCGACCCAGCCCACGCCCTTCTTGATACCTCCTGCGATACCGCCAACGATGTCCTTGCCCCAGTTGACTGCCGAGGAAGCCACATTCTTGATACCGCCCCAGATGGACGATGCCACATTGCCAATAGCAGATGCTGCATTGGAGATACCGTTCTTGATGGCCGACACGCCCTTGGAAAACACCGAAGTAACCTTGTTCCAGATATTTGTGACTCCCTCTCGGAAGCCATCGCAGTTTTTCCAGAGAGCGGTCAGTCCAAGACCGATGCCGCCAACTGCCGCCACTGCGATACCTGCAGGACCCGCCAGGCCAGCAAGTGCTGTGCCTGCGGATGCGAGGAAACCACCTGCGGAGCTTGCTACCCCTGCAAGGGCTGTACCTGCGCCAGCAGCCAGACCGGATACGGTCGTACCCACAGAACCGAGCAGACCGGAAAGCGTTGTGCCGACTGTACCGGCAATACCGCCCAGCGAAGAACCGATAGACGATACGATACCGGAAAGACTGCCGCCTAAGCCGCCGATCTTCGACACTACACCGGAAAGCAGCCCGCCCAGATTCGACAGGATTCCCCCACCGCTGGAACCAAGGCTTCCCAGCTTCGAGATGATGCCGGAGATTCCCTCTCCCAGACCACCCATTTTGGAGGTCAGCCCGGAGATCAGATTGCCAAACTTTGACACGATCTGTCCGCCATCTGCACTGCCGATCTTCGACAGGAAATTTCCGATGTTGGACAGCAGACCACCACCGTTCTCTGTACCGAGGACATTGCCGAGGTTCTGCATCGTATTTCCGAGATTTCCGATGGTGTTCTTCATGGAGCCGAGCTTGTCCACAAGACCCGTGACCGTATTGACTGTGTCACCAACCTTGCTGATGCCGTTGCCCAGGCTCTTTAGGAAATCCGAGTTGAAGGTATCGCCAAGGCTACGGATTGCATTTCCAAGGGAACTGGTCTGAGAGCTCAGTTCTCCAATGGAATCCTTCATATCCGTAAAGCCCTGCTTCACTTCATCGCTCATACTGCCGACTGCGTTTCTGGTGATGCCTTGCAGTTCAGTCCAGAGCTGCTGGAACTGTGTTTTCAGCCCGGAAAGCCCGGACATGAGCTGCGTCTGAATGCCGCGTCCAACATCTCCTGCTGCAGAACTGATTCCACGCTGGCTGTTTCGAACGCTTGTCGCAAAACCACCAACCACGGAATCCATCCAGTCGCCCAGAGAATCTACTGGGGTTGTCAGGTTGCTGCTCATAGACCCGGCAAGCCCCTGCACTGCTTTCACTACCGACTTGACATTTTTCTTAATACCGGTTGCCAGCAGCTTCATGAAGTCTGGCATATAGGTATCTGCATCGGACAGAGGACCTTCATCTGGCACAGAGAAATGCAGCAGACTTCTGACCCTGCTTGCGACATTTTCTGCCGCTGCGATTACGGAACCGGCTGCTGCCCGGACACCTGACGCCATCTGGGAACAGATATCTGCACCCCAACGGTATGCCGAAGAAGCAATCGAACCGAGCGAGTTAAAGCTGCTCCTGATACTTGCGACACCAGAAGACACCGTGCTGCGCAGGCTGGACATTGCCGAAGACACCGTGGACTTGATGCTGTTGAAGGCAGAGATCGTGGTGGATTTCAGTGTGTTCCAGCCGCTTGTGACCGTACTGCGGACAGCCGTGACAGAAGAAGTCGTAAGAGACTTGATACTGTTCCACGCCGTCGTAATGACCGTCTTGATACCATTCCAGCTGGTGTTCGTCAGAGTTTTCACTGCGTTCCATGCGCTGGTCATAGAAGATTTGACAGCTGCCGTCGCAGAGGTGGTAAGGGATTTAATCCCGTTCCACGCTGTGGTAATGACCGTTTTAATTCCGTTCCAGCTGGTCGTTGTCAGCGACTTCACCGCATTCCATGCACTGGTCATGGAAGATTTGACAGCTGCTGTCGCAGAGGTCACATTGGTCTTCACCGCCACAAAGCTGGTCTGGATGGTGGTCTTGATGCTGTTCCATGTGCTGGCGGTACTGATCGTAATGGAACTCCATGCAGATTTCATCGCGGCACTTACACCTGCCGTTCCGGTTTTCACCGTCTGGCTAATGGCTGCCCAGCTCTTACTGTATGCCTGCTCCACACCCCTCATGGAGTTGGTGATGGAGGTAGACAGCGTGGTGGACAGGTTCTCCGCCGCCGCAGTCACAAGGCTGGTGTTGGTCGTGATACCGTTTGCCAGACCCTGCATGAAGTCCGGCATCCAGCTTTCCATATCCGCCAACGGTCCTTCATCCGGCACAGAGAAGTGCAGGAAGGAACGGATACGGTCTGCCACTCCCGATACGGCACTTGCCACATCCTGAATCCTCGACTGGATACCGGACACAATGTTGCCGATCATGTCAGAGCCCCACGAGAATGCCTGTCCAGCCAGACCCTTGATAAAGGAAACTGCACTGTTAAAGCCGTTCGTGATGGTGGTCTTGATACCGGAGATCGTAGAGGAAATCCCGGATTTCATGGAGTTAAAAGCTGTGGTCGCCGCACTTTTGATGCTGGTACTGAGGGACGATACTGTGGATTTCATGGCATTCCAGCCGGAAGAAACCACCGATTTGATGCCATTTACCACACCGGAGATCTTGCTGCTGATGGCAGTCCAGATAGAAGAAACCGTGGACCGAATCGCAGAAAGGACAGTCGAAATGACCGTCTTGATCGCATTCCATGCCGTGCTCATCCGGGTCTGAATGCCAGTCAGCAGCGGAGACAGGAACGATATAATGGCATTCCATACCGTCGTCACTGCAGTCTGGATTGCTGTCAGCACCGTAGAGATAGCTGTCTGAATCGCTGACCAAACTGTAGAGAAAGTCGTCTGCAATCTGGTCAACATCGGAGTCACAAAAGCGACGATGGCGTTCCAAATGGAAGTGATCTTCGTTTGGATCGCGGTCAGTGCTGCGCCGATCAGGATCTGTATTGCCTGCCAGATGGTCTCAAACAGATATTTGAACGCATCCAGCAGAGGCTTGATGGTGTTGTAGATTCCGTTCCACACCGAAGTGATGGTCGTGCTGATGGAGTTCATGACCGTAGAGATTGCGGTCGAGATTGCCGTCCACACAGTCGTCACCGTGGTTTTGATCGTATTCAGCACAGAGGAAACTGCTGTGGAAATGGCAGTCCAGATGGTACTGAAGGTCGTCTGGATACTCGTAAGGACGGTGGTGAAAAATCCAGACACTGCTGTAAATACAGTCGTTGCCACACTTTGGATAGCAGAAACTGTGTTTGAAAAGAAGCTGCTGATTCCGTTCCACACGGTCTCGAAGAAACTCTTGATACTGCCCCAGACAGTCTGCCAGTCCGTACCGAACAGGCCAAGGAACACATCCAGCGCACTCTTTAATGCAGTAAGCGTAGTGGTAAATACGGACTTCACGCCTTCCCAGATGCTGGAGAAGATACCCTTCACCGCTTCCCATGCGCCACTCCAGTTGCCGGAGAACACATTGGAAAAGACATCGAACAGGCCGAGCAGCGTATCCAGAACCACACCGAGGATGGTGGCAATATTCTGGAATGCTCCCTCAAACAGCGGTGCAAGCACCTGACAGAAGCCATCCCACACTGCCTTCAGCACCTCAGTGACATCCTTGAAGTCAAAGCCCAGTCCGTTGATCCGCTGTGTCAGCTGGTCGCAGAAACCTTTCACCTTGGAAACAACGTCGTTCCAGATGCCGGTAATGGCAGTACGGAACTCCTCGTTCGTATTCCAGAGGTTCATGAACGCCGCCACCAGTGTGCCGATGACCGCCACCACTGCTACGACCGGCCCGGACAGACCGCCCAGAACCACCCCCAGCTTGCTGAACACACCACTGGCACTACCCACATGGGTGATAAGAAGCCGGACACCCTTTGCAAGAGAACTGAACCCCCGCATCGCTGTGCCGACGGTCGATATGGTCTTGCCCAGCACAATGAGCAGCGGACCAATGGATGCTGCCAGGAGTCCGATCTTGATGATCGTTTCCCTGGTACTTTCATCCATGCTGTTCAGTTTATCCACGAACTGCTGCACGGCAGATACGATCTTGCGGATGGTCGGCATCAGGATATCGCCAAAAGAAATAGCCAGCTCCTCCAGCTGAGATTTCAGGATGGTGAGCTGACCATTTAAGTTGTCCTGCATGGTCTCTGCCATGCTCTCGGATGCGCCGTCACAGTTTTCAATGGCACCACGCAGTTTGTTGATATCCGTCTCGCTGGAATTCATCAGGGCAAGGAAGCCGGACATGGCATTCTTGCCGACCAGTGCCTCTGCGTTGGCTGCTTTCTCAGATTCCGACAGCCCGGAAAATGCCACACGGCAGTCCGCAAGGATGTCGTTCAGGCTTCTCATGCTGCCATCTGCGTTGCTGGTCGCAATCGTGACCTCACCGATGTTCTTGCCCACAAAGGTCACTTCACCGGAAAGGTTGTTCATGATGGTACGAAGGGAAGTACCAGCCTGAGAAGCCTTGATACCACTGTTTGCCATCAGACCGATGGCTTCTGCGGTATCCTCTGCCGAGAACCCAAGCGCACCGGCGATAGGCGCACAGTACTTGAACGTCTCGCCCATCATGCTGACATTGGTATTCGCATTGGAGGAAGCGGCTGCAAGAATATCCGCGAAATGACCGGAATCCGCAGCGGATAAGCCAAAAGCTGTCAGAGCGTCGGTGACAATATCCGAAGTCGTGGCGAGGTCTTCACCGGATGCCGCCGCGAGGTTCATGATACCTTCGATACCATTCAGCATATCCCCCGTTTTCCATCCGGCCATGGCCATGTACTCCATCGCCGAAGCAGCCTCGGATGCGGAGAACTTTGTCTTTGCACCCATTTCACGGGCTTTTGCACGAAGCTGGTCGAAGTCATCCCCAGTCGCACCGGAAATGGCAGAAACCTTGCTCATCTCGGAATCGAAGTCGGCTGCGGTCTTCACTGCGGCAGTGCCAAGACCCGTTACAGCGGCAGTCACCGGCAGGAACTTCTTACCGACATTTTCTACAGAAGATCCGACGTTCTGGAGCTTTTCTCCGGCTTCATCGATCTTGGCAAGTGTCGCATTGGTAGTAGCCGCCTGGTCCTGTAGGGATCGCAGATTCTGTTCGGTTTCCGCAATCTCACGCTGGAGGGCATCGTACTGCTGCTGGGTGATCTCACCGTTGGCAAGCTGCTCATTGGCCTGCTGTGCGGCAGTTTTCAAAGTTGCCAGCTTTTCCTTGGTGGCTTCAATGGCATCCTTGAGCATCTTCTGCTTCTGGACGACCAGTTCTGTATTGGAAGGGTCCAGTTTCAGGAGTTTGTTGACATCCTTCAGTCCGGACTGCGTCCCCTTGATTGACTTGTTTACACTTTCCAGTGCTTTGGAGAGCTTTGTGGTATCGCCGCCGATCTCAACGGTGATGCCCTGGATTCTGGATGCCATTTGCGTAACCACCTCCTTGCAGGCATGAAAAAAGCCCATCTGCACGGGACAGACAGGCTAAAAATGGGTATAAAAATACCCCGTCAGATTTCTCCAACGGGGTTGCTACCGATTATTGAATTTTACTCCATAAGAGCATTGTGCTCTCCATAATATCCTCATAGCTGATATCAGCAGCATACGGATATTTCTTCTGGTAGGACTTCCAAAGTGTATGTAACTGTGCGTCATCACTGACGGCAGCCATAATTTTGGGTGCTTCCTCTTTCAGATTTTCGGTGCTTCTTTTCTTACAGGTTGCCTCAAATGCCTTTTTCAGCACATCAGCATCGATGTCCTGCTCGTAAATAGAAAGCAGGGTCTTGATATCATAGAAATCTCTCATTCGGGTATTCAAAAGACCTCTTGCAAGGACCGTCTGAAGTTTTTCTGCCAGAATTGTTTCCAAATTATACGACCAAAGGCTGATGGAACGGTCATCCAAGAGCAATTTATAGTTGTACTCGATTGCTCTTGGCGTGATAACATCTCCTGTAGAAATATCAATCTTCATCGGTGTAACGAGTTTTCCCATCACGGCATTCATGGTAAACCGAATACCCGGATATTCCATTTCATCCATGATATTGGAAACTTCCTTAACCTCAAAGGTCACTCCATCGCCAAGGTCGATGTCCTTGATTTCATCCACAATCCGTCTGGCATCTTCTGCCGACAGATTCTGATTTTTAATACTCGTATCGATATCCATCGTGGACCGCAATGCTACGCCAACCATCGCTGTCACCAGCATTCCGCCTTTGATGATAAAATTATCTTTATACTGCGAATTGGCAACTCTCTCAAGGAAACGCTCCATCATATAAATTCGCATGAGCGTTCTGGCATCTGCCTTGTTTTCCTTTGCCACATTCTTAATTCTTCCCTTAACCTGTTCAGGTGTCAGCTGCATTTTACAATAATACCCCCATATATCTGCGGATCACATTATCAACCCGAAACAGCTTTGCATATTCCATAAGTCGATTCAGGTCCTTGTCTCTTCTGGAAACATATGTCTTCAGAACGGAATTGAAATCCTGTGCTTCAATACTGCTCCGACTTCTCATCAGATCACAAATCGTTCGTTCCAAGTCATACATTGGAATCATGTTCCCATCGTTGTCTTTCACAATGATCTTTCCGACATCCAGTAATTCCCGTTTTACCGTATATACTTTACAACTTCCATCCGCTATAAGCCGATGCGCATTGTAACCGCTGTATATGGTAAGTGTGTGGACAAACGGTTCTCTGTCTGTCAGACCATGATAATAAAAGGCCTCATCATGTGAAAAAACAGCATTCGGGCATCTCTTATGAAGCACATATAACTCATCGACCCAATCCGATCCCGTAGAATACACACCACGGCTGACCGGCTCCAATCCGTTTTCTCGAACATATTTGTAAAATTTAAATTTTGAAATTCCAGATTTTCCCGCAATTCTCGGCGTAAGGTAATCATGATTTTGAACTAATCTTGTCATCTCATTCATAGAATCACCATCCTTCCGTGCTTATATTGTAATCGAAATAAGCACGATAGTCAAGTAAAATCAAACGAGCGTGCTCATTTCATATTTAATATATGCACGCTCGTCGAGTTTTATTCTGTCAAAATTTGTCAAAATCAGCTTGAGATGCCAGCTCTTTATACGGATAGTCGTCGTTCTGCCGCTCCGTGAACATATCATTGACCAACCCGATGGTCAGCAGATCGAGGTCGGCGATGCTGATACCGAGCTGTACACAGCGCAGCAGAAAGAGCGGGGTGGTCATTTCCCGCTCACTTTTTCGAGGTTTTTTCTGGATTCCACCTCCGTCTGCACATTCAGGCCCCACAGTTCGATCAGCTGGGGCAGGATCTGATAAATGGAGAAGGTGTTGAACTGGTCCAGGAACTCCTCCGGGCTGTCTGGCACATTCGCGGGGTCAGCATGACGAGCCATCAGCCATGCCAGATCCTCGAACATCTCCAGACTGAACAGGTCGAGGTTGGAATTATCCTCATCATTCTCTCCCACGCTCTTTTCCAGCTGGCGCAGGTCCTTGTAGATGTCACGGCCGAACTTGATGCGGTACAGGCGAGGCACAGCGGCACTTGCCTTAAAGGTGACTTCCTTGCCATCAATCTCGATTTTCTTTGTAACTGCCATAATCATAATCCTCCATAAATTTCATGTAAAATTGGCAGAGCCGAAGCACTGCCATATATCGTGTTTCTTACTCTGCCGGGTCAATGCTCACCAGTGCATTACCGCCGCTCACAGTAGGCAGCTTTCCATCCCACTTCTGGATCTTCTGGTACTCGATCAGCGTATCGGACAGGCTTTCTGCCAGTTTGCGGTTTGCCTCTGCCTGTGCTTCTGCGGCAATGGAAGTCTTCTGGGCTTCCGCCTCTGCATTGGTGATCGCCACCTGCTTATCCGCTTCTGCCTTGGCAATGGCGGCCTCATTCTCGATTTTCTGCTTATCTGCGTTCTGCTGTGCAATGGACTTCTGCTGGATGGCTTCATTGTAGGCATCCTCGAAATTCATATCATTGATGACGACCTTGTTCACAAACACAACATCCTCGCCATACTTCTGCACAAGAGACTCTGCCAGCTTCTGCTGTGCCAAAGGTTCGATCTTAGTGCGGTTAGTCACCTCATTGGGACCAAGTTCAGCCATCGCAGACTTAATGGCAGACGCCACCAGCTCGTCACCGACTAGATTCTTGATGTCGGACACATTCGCATACAGCCATGCACTCTTCTCAGGAAGCACCTGATAGGTCACGATCACATCTGCAGCATACACAGGTGTTTTATCGGCGGCTTCGCCCCAGACCTGTGCTTCGATGTGCTTATCCTGCTGCTTGTTGTTGACCTTGTGAATACTCTGCACAAAGGGAATGCAGAAGTTGAGCTTGCCGCTCTGGATGGTGGTCTCCTGGATCTGGCCAAAGCTGGTCTTCACGCCCGTGTATCCGGTGGGGATGATGTGGAACGAGCAGACAGCCAGCACCAGAACGATGATCACTGCAAACAAAGGAAAAATTTTCTTCATAGTCGTATACCTCTTTATAATAATGTAAGCAGAGCCAAAGCCCTGCGGTGTGTGTCGGTCACTTAGCCCTGCGGCTCCTCGGTGTGACTGGTGTCTTCGGTGTCCACAGCTTCCGCCTGCGGCTCGTAGACCGCATCATACCACTTGTTATAGACATCATCGGTGGTGTTGGTACCGGTCTTTGCCTTGACATAACCGTTTGCCAGAGGGGTTGCCTGCAGGTTCAGGGTGTCCGTCTTGACTTCCTTGCTGTCCTCATTGGTCTCACCCTCGATGGACGGACGGCTTGCCACACAGTTGTACAGCACATGACGGATGTGGCGCTGGTCGCCATCGAACTCGAACAGGAAGGCGAAATGCTCCAGCTCCACGTTGGCATTCTCTGCAAGCACGCCGTTGCCATCCAGCTCCTCGTGCATGATGTCTGTGAGGAAACTCTCCGGGATCAGTGCGATCTCCAGATCACCCTCGTAGCCGGAGTTGTTATTCACGACATAATAGGCGATATTGTCCGCATAGAACGGCTCGATCTCACCGTTAGCATCCATAGAAAGACTGACTGCACCGGGGATGCGGACCGGCTTTGCATAGGTGACACTGCCATCTTCGTCAAAGGTTGCCTTGGCATAATGGCAGTTTTTCAGGCCAAATTTGACCTTATTGCTTTTCTTCGACATAGTGTTCCTCCCATAAAAATATCCCGCATGAGCATCACACGGTCAGCTCATACAGGACTTCATACATCTTTTCGTTTTCAATCCAGACCTCACTTTTCTCATAGTAGAGTTCGTGTGCGGTCAGGACTTCTTCAATATTTGCTTCCATATCCGGGTCTTTGTAATCGGTGTACACCTCGATGTCCAGCCGATTGAAGTGGTGGTACACAAGATTATCCGCACCAAAGTTCTCAGCTTTCGGATACAAGAAACAGATAAACGGTGGATCAGGACTCTCCCCTTCTGCGAAATGGTCATACGCATAAGGAAGTCCCATCTCTTCCACCAGAGCTTTTACCTCTTCGTGGGTCATTGGTTCCTCCTTACTTTAGCGCCTTTTCGATGAGGGACTGGAGCTGCTCGATGCCGGCCTGTTCAGCCGGAGCAATATGGGGTCTTCCTGCCACACGACCGCCGCCGCGTTTGGCATGACCTTTTTCCAGCAGATGTGCCAGCTGGTAGCGGTTCTTGGAATGCACCACCATCTGAAGGCTCTGACTGGATTCGGACTGCTTGGTCGCCACCCAGCTTCCCTTGTACGCGCCCGTCCGGGACGGTGCATTGGCCGAGATCTGGTCTTTGACCGTTTTGGCAGACTTACGAACGGCACTCTTCACCTGCGTGGAAGCAAGGGTCGCGTATTCTTTTAAGCCCTCATTGATGGCATCTGCCATCTCATCGATGCTGACGGTTCGGCTCATCCGGCTGCCTCCTCTCCAGTCTGCAATGAATTTTCAGTATCTTCTTCTGGTAGTTCATCGGGTCAACGGATTCAATATTGTAGAGCTGCTCCCGGAAGCGGATACGGTAACCAGTGGAAGTCAATCCTCTGGTCTCACTGCACCAGCGAACCGTAAACACCACGCTCTTCTGTTCGGCTGTGACCTCACCCTCTTCTTCCTGCGCCTGATAGGTCGAAGCGTAGGCAAAGCAGGTGAAATATTCCTCCCATGTGTTCCGATGGTTTCCGACCTTATCGGTCACGACCGTGCTTTTCTCGATCGTGATCCGCTCATTCAGTTTCTCGATCATCAGAACACCCCCTCCCTCACAGCAAACAGAATAGAACGAAGCGTCAGCATCAGCTGCTTATGGTCAGCTTCGTCCCGGTGCTCATAGAGATACCCCAGCGCGTACAGAATCGCCACACGGCAGGTGCTGCGCAGGGCTTCCAGTTCCCTTGTAGGCTGTACTCCGTTCTCGGCATCCCGGTCAGCGGCATTGACTGCCTCCCACTGGTCTTCCGATAAACGGCCCACATCCTTACACATCTGCTCCGCAGAAGATAAAAGGATGCCGATCATGGCATCCTCATCACTGCTGTCCACGCGGAGATAGGTCTTCGCTTCGTAAAGCGGGATCAGTGCCATAACCGGCTCCTCCTTTCCTGGCCTTCTTAGCCCTGCGGTGCCATCTGCAGAAGCTGTACGGCTTCAGGCAGGATCAGCTTGCCATCCACACGCTGGGTGGTCAGGAAGCCGACCTGATCAGTACGGGCATACAGCTCGTTCAGACGGCGGAAGGTGCGGTTCTGGCGGTCAGCCACCCAGTAGTAGCTGTAATCACCAAAAGCCATGACCTTGCTGCCGCCCTTGATCTCCGGCATGAAGGCGGAAGTCTTCAGCGGACGGTTCAGCAGGGTATCAGGCTTGCCGATCTCCAGACCCGGCTTCCAGATATAGTTGCCGTTGTTGTCCTTGATGGTCATCAGCTGCAGCACCAGGGCTTCGTTGCAGAGGAACTGTGCCTTCTTGCGGTACGGAGCCTTCAGTGCATAGTAGAGCTTGAAGATCTCATCGAAGGTAACGGCATCCTTCTGGGCAGCGGTCACACCGACCTTGGCACCACCGGTCTCAGCCAGCAGACCCAGAGGCTTGCCCACACCATCACCGGTGATAAAGGCGCGCTCCTCTGCGTTACCCATACGCACACCGAAACGGCGGGCGATATAGGTGGCGAGGTCGAAAGCGGAGTCGTTCAGCAGCTCATTGGAGATCTTGATCATAGTGCCCAGCTTGTACGCAGACAGCATAGTCTGACCGAAAGTGGTATCGCTTTCCGGAATCTCCTCTCCTTCATCGATCCAGCTTGCCTCGCCGGTATCCTCCGCGATGGGAATCTTACGGGTACCGGAGCTGGTGCGGATGACAGTCGCCAGACCACGGAAGATGTTGTTTTCCTCCAGTGCCTCCACCAGCTTCTTCTCGAACTCATCGGGAACGGTAAAGCCGCCCTCGGTGTCCTCACCCACAGACAGGGCATTGCGAACCTCGCCGTAATGGCCACGGTTGCGGATCATGTTCCAGAAGTTCTCGGCATACTCGGCAGTGGCGGTCGGCTTGACATCCTTCTTGGCGCCGTTCTTCGGATCAGCGTGGACAGGACTGGAAGTCGGTGCGGACAGCTGTGCCTCGATCTGTGCCTGCTGTTCCAGACGCTCGATCTCTGCACCCAGGTCCTTGACCTCCTGTGCCATCTTGTTGTACTGCTCCACGGCCTCAGCCTTTACCAGACCGTTCTCGCCGCGGTTCTTCTCCAGAAAGTCCTTGGTCTGCTCCCAGAGAGTGTTGCGCTTGGTGCGCAGTTCCAGAATCTTACTCATAGTGTTTTTCCTCCATAGATTGATTTGTGGTGATATGAAAAACAGCCTGAATGCACATCACTTCATGCACTCAAGCTGCTTCATCAGGATATTGTAGGGGATACTGCCATCCTCGGTCTTGCCGTCCATGTCAAGGACAGGGCCGGAATTAGCAGGTGGTTCTGCCGGAGGGGTCGGCTCTGCGGACGGTTTCGGGTTAGTAGGCGGCTCCTTCGGCTCAGTGTGTTTCTGACCCACATCTTCTGGTTTCACACCCAGACGGTTCAGGACGATTAAATCCATCTGACGGCTGGAGAAAAGGTGCCCTGCCGTATCCTTCTGGAACAGCTTCTTTTCTTCGCCCTCGCCCGGTTCACTGTCGGGGTCTTCTTCCGGATTCTCCGGGTCTGCCGGGTCACTGTCCGGCTCTTCCTCTTTCTTTGCAAAGAGGATCTCGTCTGCAAAGCCCAGCTCCACCGCCTTCTTCGCATTCATCCAGGTCTCATTGCTCATGAGGTTGGCGATACGGGCATGGCTGAGTCCACTCTTTGCAGCGTAGGCATTGATGATGCTCTCCTTGACTTCTGTCAGCACCTCGATGGCTTTCTCCATGTCCTTGGTATTGCCCATCGCAACGGTGCTGGGGTCATGGATCATCAGCATGGCAACGGGACTCATCTGGACAGTATCACCGGCCATTGCCACAACGGATGCTGCCGAAGCTGCAATTGCATCGATCTTGACCGTGATGCTTCCCTTGTAGTCCTTCAGCATGGTATAGATCTCGGCAGCGGCGAACACATTCCCGCCCGGGGAGTTGATCCAGACGGTCACATCCCCCTCACCGGATTCCAGCTCATCCCGGAACATCTGCGGCGTGATCTCATCGCCCCAGAACGATTCCTCATCGATGGGACCTTCCAGCCGGAGGATTCTGGTATCGTCACTGTTTTTAATCCAGTTCCAGAATTTCTTCATCGGGTTCTCCTTCCATTTTTCCGTGGCTTACTCTCACTCAGCCGGTTATCGCTGTCAGGTTCTTCTTCCGGGTCGGGCTGTGTTTCTTTCGGCTGATTCTGCTGGACTGCGGCAGCTTTATTCTGCTGTGCCACTCCTGCATCTTTCAGCTTCACATAGCCGCCGTTCAGATAGTAGTCATCTCCGCCCTCCTCTGCCGGGATGAGATCCATGTTCTCCAGACGATGCACATCATTCGGAGAGAGGAAGCCGTTGCTGATGCCGGTCGCATAACCGTTCATCCGGCTCTGGTAGTCGCCACGGAGCAGACCATCCACATTGAATTTCGGGAAGTAGGTATCCTGCTCCTCTTCCAGCAGCAGATCCTTGATGATGCCCTGCTCGATGCGGACAAGCCACGGGGTTAGGGAATGCATCACGAAGTTCAGTGACTGGTATTCAATATTGGAGAAGGTCGCCCTTGACAAATCGGCTACCAGATGCGGAGGCACACGGAAGATGCGGCAGATCTCCGTCACAGAAAACTGCTTCGTCTCCAAAAACTGGCTGTCCTCCGGCGGCAGGGAGATTGGTTTGTAGGCCATGCCCTCTTCCAGCACAGCCACACGATGGGCATTGGCTGCACCTCCATAAGCTGCCTCCCAGTTATCCCGGATACGGTTCGGGTCTTTTAAGACACCGGGGTGTTCCAGTACACCACTGGGTTGTGCGCCATTTTTGAAGAAGGACGAACCATATTTGTCCACCGCAATGGAAGTGCCGAGGCTGTTCTTCATCATGGCAATTGGTGAAAAACCAATCAGACCATTGAAGCCCAGACCCGGCACATGGAAAATCTCGTCCCGGCGGAAATAAATATCCTTGTTCTGCTCTCCCGGAACTTCATCCGTGTATGCGTGGTAGATATAATAAAGCTCGCCGCTCTCATCACGGTCCACTTCGACATTTTCCGGCAAAAGCGGATACAGCCCCAGCACCGTGTTCTTGCCATCCCGGACGATCTGTGCGTAGGCGTTGCCCCAGAGGAGCAGGTGAGTCATCAGTGTCTCCCAGAAGACAAAGGATGTCATCTCCGGGTTGGGCTGGCGATACAGAATCTTGTACAGCGGATGATCCCTCGCCTTTTCCTTGTTGCCATTATCGTCTGTCACCCGGTAGAGATGCAGCGGCAGTGCCGCAATGGACTCTGCCAGCAGACGGACACAGGCATACACAGTCGGGATCTGCATGGCAGCTTTTTCATCCACCTGCTCCCCGGCATTGGAACGGCCAAACACAAAGGTCTGCCCGGAATCGCGGACGTTATCCGTGACCTTCGGCAGACCTTCTTTTGGCTGTTCTGTTTTGGGAGAATCTCTTGGGTTCTCAAACCCCATCCATTCCCAGAATCCCATTAAGCCTTATCCCCCTTCTCCAGTTCCGGCAGACCGGCAAGGCTGGTGCCAAGGGACGCAACACATGCCACGATCACTGCACTGCCGACCGCCATCCAGTCCACACTGCCGCCGGGCATCTGTGTCACGACCAGAGCCGCACCAGTCTGGAACATCGTCTTTGCAGCACGGATGCCGGCTGCCTTCCACCATTCTGCACTCATCAGATACTTCATTGTGTTTTCCTCCAAATCTTCATATCAAAAAACGATCATGTCACGTTCGTCGTAGACGCTTCCCTGCTGCTGACCTTCATTTCGGATGCAGCGGTCCAGTGCCATGATCGCAGCGACGATACCATCGATCTTCTCCGGCGACTTCGCCTTGGTCGGCTTGATGTTGCCAGCCGGGTCGGTATCCACGACCACATTCCCCGCCATCCATGCCATAACCGGATTGCCGCCGTGGATGATCCTGCCTTCCATCAGGAGCTTGTAAAACTCCTTGGCAGGCGGGCTCATATCTTTGAATCCCTGTCCGAAAGGAACTACCGTGAAACCCATCCCTTCAAGGTTCTGGGTCATCTGCACCGCTCCCCATCGGTCAAAGGCAATCTCCAGAATGTGATAGGTCTTGCCCAGCTCCTCGATGACCTTCTCAATGAAACCGTAATGGATGACATTGCCCTCGGTCGCCATCAGGTAGCCCTGCTGATACCAGACATCATACGGAACGGATGCCCTGCGCACACGCTGGGGAATCGTATCCTCCGGTATCCAGAAGAACGGAAGCATGATGTATTTCTCCTCTGGAACTCTGGGCGGGAACATCAGCACAAAAGCCGTGATGTCTCCGGTGCTGGACAAGTCCAGCCCTCCATAACAGTCACGGCCTTTGAGGGCTTCCATATCGATAGTCTGGTTGCCGAGGTTATAGATGTGTTCCGGGATGAACCGGGTCAACGAGGACACCCACATATTCAGACGGAGCTGCTTGAACACATTCTCCTCTGCCGGGTTATCAAGTGCTTCCTGGTACGCATCCCGGACACGCTGGATCTGGATGGTCTGGCCGAGAGAGGGATTGGCTTTATACCAGTTGGCTTCATCGTGCCAGTCATCCTCATCGGTCAGTCCATAGACCACGGGGTAAAATGTGTGGTCGATCTTACGGCCAGCCAGCAGGTCAAGAGCTTTCATGTGGAGCTCGTAACAGATGCTCTCCTTGTCCGTGCCGGCCGTGGTGATCAGGAAGAAAAGTGGCTGTTCACGGGCGTCACCGGAACCTTTGGTAAGGACATCGTAGAGTTTCCGGTTTGGCTGGGCATGAACCTCATCCAGAACAAGACCCGACACGTTCAAGCCATGCTTCGTGCCAACTTCGGCAGACAGAACCTGATAGAATCCTGCGTTCCCGTAGTTCACGATGCGCTTGGTGGCTGCCATGATCTTGCAACGTTTCAAAAGTGCCGGGGTCATCTGCACCATCTGATGGGCAACATCAAAAACGATGGATGCCTGCTGGCGGTCAGCTGCAGCACCATAGACTTCGGCAGATGGCTCATTATCGGCAAAAAGCAGATACAAGGCTACCGCAGCGGCAAGCTCGGATTTGCCGTTCTTCTTACCGATTTCGACATAAGCCGTGCGAAACTGACGATTTCCTTTTTCATCCACGATACCAAACACATCCCGGATGATCTGCTCCTGCCAAGGAAGCAGCCAGAACCGTTTGCCCGCCCACTTGCCTTTGGTATGGCGCAGGTTTTCGATGAAAGTCACCGCCCGGTCTGCTTTTGCAGCATCGTAGTGGCAGGTCGGAAGCATGAACCGGCTTGGTTTATAATCCTTCAGTTTCGGATAGTTTTTGGGTCTGCACTCTGCCATCAGCTTCCACCTCCTCCCAGCAGATTCTCCATCTCATCGGCTGCATCCGCAGGACCACCGTCCAAAGCAATGATCCGGCTTCGTGAGGACGGGGTCAGACCGAACTGCTCCGCGAACTTGTTCATGATCTTCAGATAAGTTTGGGCGATAGATACCTGCGGCACTTGCTGCCAGTACCCGGACGGAGTCTTGACGATGGTGCCGTGCTGGGTGATGAACTCCTCTGCCTCTTTCCATCGGGCATAGGCCTGACAGTAACCGGCAAAGGCAGCCATATCTACTTCGGTCAGGATGCCGATGGCTTCCATCTGTTTGGCAAGTCTGCGCCACTCTTTCTTCGCTTCCGGCTCCAGCCACTTTGGACAGGCCGGTGCTTTCTTATTGGGCTTCGGTTCGCTGGTGTTCAGCGGATGCTTGCCCGGATTGCCTTCCAGTTCCTTCATGGCGGTCGGCTTTGGTTTTCTGCCTCTGGTAGCCATTGGCATCTCCTCCTTTCTGCAAAAATGGGTAAAGAAAAAGGACCTCCGAAGAAGTCCTTGAAATCTATATAAAACACATCGGATACGAGGCACAGCCCCTTTTCGGGGCGTGTACCTTTTTGGTGCTGTTATGCGTTGGGGTTGGCTTCCTTCCAAGCCTCGTACTCATCAACCAGCTCCGCTTCCTCGAGGACCTGCCAGACGCTGCAGAAGCGGATTCTTTGCTGCTCGATCTCCGCTGCTGTCCAGTCTTCCGGCTTGCGGCTCATGTCGTGGTAGGCATCCATCTCCGCTTTCGTCCGGAAGAAAAGGATCTGCTTCAGCTTCAGCGTCTCCTCGTTGTTCCGCAGGCTGTACCGCCTGTCCTCTGCTGCCCTGCAAAGGCTTCCGAGGTCGCTGCAGCTGAGGGTCATGTCCTGCTTGAAGGCGATCTCGACGTCGATCAGCTTCTTCTCGGTATCGGCTCCCTGAATGTTCTTAAGGTAGGTTTTTGCTTTGTTCGTCATGGTCTGTATCCTCCGTGTATTTTGTTTTCCGTAGGGCTTTCCCCTTCGTTGTGACTGTATATTACCGTCACCGCCTGGATATAGCAAGCGGCTATGCTGCACGATCATACACATCTCTTTTTGTCGGATTTATGTGTATTTACACACCGGAAGAGTCCTCCACTACGAGCAAAATCCCCCAAAGGAGCTCTGCCCTTTTTCAGTGTGCGTTCTTGATGCACCACTCGATTGCGTGACCGGCATCCGTGTAGGTCTCATCGGAAATCTTCAGAAGCTCCAGTCGGCACTCAATCGGTGACCAGCCTTCCTCTGGATCTTCGACAAATCCGTATACCGCTCCCTCCAGCATGCCATTCCAGTTCATCTGGGCAACCAGAACCCGGTCACCGAACTGCATGATGCTGTCGTAGCAAGGTCTGAGTCGGTCGTAGAAACTCTCTATGCTGATGTTGTTTTCTGGAAAGTCGATCAAATGCTTTTTCATGATAAAATCCTCCGTGTTTTCGTTTTTCCCTTGGGGCTTTCCCCTTTCGGTATGTGCATATTACCGTCAGGTGCAAAGGATAGCAAGCGGCTAAAGTACACGATCTTCTGCCCGGAATACCAGGCAGAATGTACGTCACTCTGCGTCCTGCTCCATGAGTTCCACAATGGTGTCGTAGAAGAACTGCGGGTCGTATGCCAGCGGTTCCCGTCCGGCTTCCTTATCCATCCTGATCTGGTCTTCCACCATATCCTCGGCATCCTCCAGCGTAAAGCCTTCCTTATCGCTGTCATCCATGTGGTTGTAGATTTCCACGATGACATCCATCATCCGCTCTTCCATGTGCTTCTCCTCCTGGCGCACCCACGCCGCCACATCTGCCCCTGTGTGGGGCGTTGTCGGTTCATTCGGATTGTTTTGCCACCCGTGGCACAAGCCCCTGTGTGGGGCTGTGTCGGGGGCTGTCGGTTTATCTGGTCATCCGTCCCAGCAGGTAGGCTTCCTCCATTGCTTTCTGGATGCCCCAGACCGGAACCTCAATGAAATCCTCGCTGTCATTGTCGCGGGCTTCGAGGTCGCCCCGGCTGTCTACCGCTGCCATCAGGCGCTTGGCGATCTCCAGCAGGGCTTTTTCCTCTTCCTTGGTGATGTTCTTCTTCATGGTGGTTTCCTCCGTTTTTCTTGGTTTTTCCTTTCGGTATGTGCATATTACCGTCTATGCCACACACTATCAAGCGGCTATACTACACAAAGATAGCCACCCGGAACTGTGCGTATTACGGCAGAAGAAAAGGGCCGCCGTTTCCGGCAAGCCCCGTGTGTTTCTCTGGCTTAGTAGTCTTCTTCCTCGTCGTAGTCCTCTTCGTCCCAGTCATCTTCCTCTTCATCCCAGCTGTCATCCTGGTCTTCTTCCTCATCTTTGAAGTCCCACATATCTTCGGTCGGCTGGTTTCTAAGGTCTGGGTTCTGCTCAACATAGTCGGCAACCGCTCCGCAAAGGATGTCCAGAACCTTTTCGTAGGCTTCCTCACTGTAGACTGCCCAGGCATCTGCAGTCAGCTTTGCGATTTTGTCGTTACCCTTGGCTCCAAGGAACCGCCCTGCAGGGTTGCAGGTTTCCTTGCCGTAGCCGATTCCCAGCTGGTCGCCGTCGTTGTAAAAGCGGTATCCGATGCGGCTCATTGCCCTTACCAGCTCCCCTGCGAGGCTGTCTGCCTTGCCCGTATCCGGTACCAGTTCCTTGAAAAGTTTATTGATGCGGTCTTCGTTCTTCGTCATTGTCGTATCCTCCGTTTTTGTTGTTTTCCCCTTTCGGTGACTGTATATTACCGTCACTCTGGGGCACTATCAAGCGGCTAAACTACACGATCATCAAACCCTGTAATTGTCATATTTATGTGCTTTTCATGTCATTTTTCGGAAGACAGACACGAGCAAAAGGCTGGTCATTTCCAGCCCCTTGCGCCTGTCGGTCTTGCCTTTAGCGGATGATTTCGAGGTAGCTTACGTTGCCCCAGCAGTCCGTTCCCTTGAAGCGGATGCGCTTGTCGTTCTCCCTGTCGAGGGTGAATTTCCGCAGAAGCTTCATCTTCTGGATGCGGTTCAGAAGGTCCTTGCCATTCTTCGCATCCTCGACGGCATCCCTGATCTCGACCACCGCGCTGTCGCTTCCGTACCAGAGGTTGCTGAGCGCCTCAGGAATTCCGTTTGCAAGGTAAAGGTTGATTTTTGTGTAGGTCATGTTTTTTGTTCCCCTTTCGTTTTGGTAGCTGTATATTACCGTCACTGCTGGATACTATCAAGCGGCTAAAGTACACAATCATCTACACCCTGATCTGGTGGATTTATGTGTTTATCTGGGGAGGTTTCCCTCCCCTTTTCTTAGCTGAACATCTCTGCCGTGTCATCATCGATCCAAAGGTGCATGCCGTCTGCTTCCATAATTGCGTGGTCTTCATGAACCTCTGTGATGATCCCTTCCCGGCTTCCGCTTCCATCAAATTCGTCCCAGTGCCATGTTGTCTTTCTTCCTTTTTTCCATGTTCTCCAATCAGCCATTCTGCTGTCCTCCTTTGCTTTTTGTAGCTGTATATTACCGTCACTGCCCTGTGATAGCAAGGCCATAAAACGTCATATTATCAACGATCTTCCCCCTTCATGTTTGGTACATATATGACCCCTGATTGACTTGCTATATATGTGTTTCTGCGGCATTATACACACAACGAAAGCAAAGAAAACCAAACCAAAAACGGAGGACAAAAACCATGAAAAAGACCATTACAGAAGTTGAAACCGCAATCGAAAACCGCATCGCAGAGCTTGAAGAAGAATACGAGCTGGACATTTACGACCGCAACGACATCCGGGAAGAAGAATACCAGAAAGCCGGATGGCGGCACGACCCTTTCCCAGAGGAGCTTGAGGAAGAGGACGAAGAAGAGGAAGAGGATTGGCACTACCACAGCATGGAGGAACGTCTGAACGAGGTCGGCATGAGCATGAGGGATTTCTTCTAAGGAATCCCCAGAGAGGCTCCCCAGCAGAGGCTGGGGCTCTGCCTCGTATCCCCCGTTTTGGTTTGGTATAATATACAAAACCGCTGCCAGATGTTTGTGTACATTATGGCGGCGGTTCTCCTTGCTATTGTTGCTTTCCAGAGGTAATATACAGTAAACTGGAAGGGGGTTCTCATTCTTTTGAGGCCCCCATTTTCCGTCTAATCGGCTTCGCCCTACATTGCCTGATGCATCACCCTGCGGTTATGCGCTCTGGCTTTCTTTTTCAGGTCCCTTTTCCATCTGCGGATGGTTACTGCCTTGCAGTGATTTCTCGACCATTCGTATTCATCCAGAATGTATCTGCCGCCGTGTTCCCTCTCGCCATAAGCCGGCATCTTTCTGTGTCCCATAGGCTCCTCCTGTTAAACCAAGCCCTCCCGGTCTTTTCTGGCCGAGAGGGTATTTTTTCTAATTGTGGTATCTTATTCCGGCTTCGTTCCGTCATCCATCTGGATGACTGCCATCTGCCCGAACATGCTGACGAATGCCTCCGGCACCCAGAATCGTTCCCTGAATTTCTGGATAAGGTCTTGGGGCAGCTCTGCGAAATCCTCCTCTCCCAGTCCGCAGATGAAGAAGTTTCCCTTGATGGGCTGCTCCAGTTCCGGGATGTATCTGCTGAATAACTTCTCGGTGAACAGACCGTTGTCATCGGTGACCAGGGCGGCGCGTTCTTCCCACGGGTATGTGGCTGTGATGCAGTCGCAGTCGAGGATGCGGTAGAACTCTTCCAGGGAGTTTTCGATGTCCACCACCTGCGGATGCTCCATCGGTTTGATCAGAAGGACTTTCATTCGACCCAGCCCCCTTTCACGATTGCCCAGTCTGCAAGATGCATCTTCTGCTGTCCGCCCCATGCAATGTCCTCTAACGCTTCCTCAGTTCCGCAGCGGTTGCAGATCTGAATGTCCGCCCTTCGGCTGAGTGCCTGCTGCTGATGGTCGTAGCAGTCAGGCTTTGCTCCGCACCTGGGGCAACGTGGGCCGGTCTGTCGCGTTTTACCAAGGCGGTCGAGCGACACCTTGACCTCGGCATCCGTTGCCACACGGTGGCAACTGTCCGCACCGTAGGAAACGTTCAGATGGCTTCTGGTATCCCAGCTCACTAAGATGTTTCCGGCATCATCGACCCCGTTGCAGGTTCCCTGCGTTCCGATGGGCGGTGCCTGCCTGTCATCCATCTCATCGAGGACGATCCGGCATCCGACCGGGAACTCTTTTCTCAACTTCTTGACCGTTTTCTGATCTGCGAAATTCATGCCTGCACCTCCTCGATCATCTTCTGGGCGGCATCTTTGTCCATGCACTCCTTCAGCGCACCTTCGAGGATGTGCATCGGGAAGCGGAATGCCTTATAGCCGTCATGCAGGACTTTGTAGTAATACCGGCTCGGTGCGCGGTGTCCAAAGTCATTCTCCATGATGTAGACCATTGCGGTCACCATCTCCGGCTCTGCCCCTTCCCGGAGCAGTTCGATGTTCAGGTCTTCCTTGCGGTAGTAGTTCGGGTAGCCCTCATAGAGGTCGAGGTTCTCTTCGTCCCTTTCCGAGATCTCCCACACCAGAACCGGCGTGTTCTTCTTCGGGTTCGGTGCGATGGTGGCGCAGCCGCGGAACAAAAGCTCCCAGCCTGCCAGCACCGCCTGTCCTGCAATTTTTGCATCCGGGCATCGGTCTGCCATCTGCTCCACCGACAGGTTGCTGCCGTAGGCGATGTAATATTTCTTGTTCTTCATTTGAATCTCTCCCTTCGGTTTTCTCCGCTCTTGTCTGGCGGTATGGTATATATCACTCTTTTGCCCTGATTTATCAAGGCCGATGTGCATCATATACTGCACAATGTTTTTTGCTTTTGATCGTGTACTCTTACATCATCTGCCGCTTCTTCAGATACCGGACGGCTTCCGTCCTTCCGATACTGGCTGCCAGTCCACGCTTCAGTGTGTCCAGCGGAAATCCCCAGTCGCTGTATCCGCCGTGCAGCAGTTCAAAATACTCGGCATCCGGGCAGCCAAGCCGCCGGTCCTCGTGCATCACATAAGCGATGCAGGGCTTTGCCTTTTTCATGCGGTTCCCGTTCAGGTTCCAGACCGGAAGCTGGAACTGCTTCTTGTAGTAGTATCGTGGGCAGCCCTCGTACCGATCCAGCAGGAGCTCATCGTATTCTGAGAGCTTCCAGACCACTGCTGGTACGCTTTCATTGGCATCCTGCTCGATGGTGGCATAGCAGCCGGTCTTACTCTTTTTGAACAGGAGCCGGTAGCCCTTGATCTCGGTCGTGCCGACCACCACAGCGTAAGGGCATCTCTTTCCCATCCGCTCCATGTCGAGGTTGCTTCCGTAGGCAAGGTAATATCTGGATGGGACTCGGCTAATCAGTTCAAACATCCGCCTCACCGTCCTCCCTGCCAGTGAATTCCACACCCTGGAAATCCTCCGTCCCAAGCTCGATCTGGCTGTCCTGCCACCAGTCCTCTACCACACGCTTGGCTTCCTCGATGGTCGGCTCTTTCATCTCAGATTCATAAATGGTCACCGTCCTCTGGTAGGTCTCGGTGATGGTCACCTTAAAGGCTCTGCCACCCGGTGTGTTTTCATTTTTTAACGTGCTTTTCATAAACCTGCACCTCCTTCTACCACCTCAAGGGCGGTTGCCCGCCCAAAAGGTGCCCGTGCATCCCGGCTTATTTGTTCCGCCAGGATGCGTTGCCCTCCATGTTCCGCAGAAGGATCTCCCTTGCCGTTGCAAATTCATCCCCGATGAATCCCAGCCTCAGCATCCAGCACCGCATCGCGTACTTTTCGTTGTCGGTCTGCTGGGGCTTTGGGCTTGCCGTTCTGACCATCTTGGCAAGCTGGCTCATTGCGAGGCAAAGCTGGATGTAGGCTTTCATCTCACCGGCGTGCAGCCCGTTGCGCTTTCCGTCCGCTGGGTCTGCGAATTGGAAAAGGCGGAATTCAATGGTCCCTTTTGTAAAGGTGGCATGGAGGTTCAGCATATGGTACCGGCTTGAATTGTAGTGGGCATTCCGGTTTTCCCAGCTGGAACCGTTGCCTTCGTACCAGATGTCTTCCAGCTTACGCATGGTGGTCGGCTTCTCGCGGTTCAGCCGGTCGAGGAAGCGGTGGTCGACCACCCGGCAGTATTGTCCGGTGCGCCCTGCATCGATCCGGATGGCTCTGCCAATCTGCTGTTCGTGCGCCGCCATGATGTTCACAAGGTTGCGGATGGTCTTTGCGGTGTGGTCGCCTTTGCCAATGTGAATATGGACTCCGCATCCGCGGCTTGGACCGCTCTTTGCTCCTGCCTTTCGGAGCAGCCGGATGATTTCCTGCAGGGGTTCGATGTCGTCGTAGGTGAGAATCGGGGTGACCAGTTCGCATTTTTCTGAGTCCGGTCCGTAGATGCTCACATCCCTCTGGAATTTCCATACCCTGCCCTGCTGGTCTTTGCAAGCCCAGCTGTAATATCCGTACTCGCTGGCGGCGTTCCAGGCTCTGGTTCCGAAGTACTCGGCGACCTTTCTCGCCGCTTTTTCTCTGGTGATGTTGTTCATCTCGATCTCAACTCCGATGGTCTGGTTCTTCATGGCTTCAATCTGCTCTCTTGTTTTATCGTTCATGGTATGTTCTCCTTTGTTTTTTCCTTGTTTTCCCTTTCGGTATGTGCATATTACCGTCAGGTGCACATAATAGCAAGGCCATAAAAGAACATATATTCGACAAATATAAGGCAGAATGATTGTGTACATTTCTGCGGTTTATCCGCTTGATAATGTACATTTTCAGAGTTAATATCAGCACAATGGAAGAGAGGCTCGCATATTTTTCGGCCCCCATTGGGGGCTTGAGAGCTTACGCTCCCGCCTCCAGCATCTGCGCCGTGTCTGCCCCACAGTCGGGCTGTGTCGGCTCGGCATCTGCTGATGTGATCGTTTCCCCAGCGGAGGCGCTGCCCTCCTGTGCCGCCCGTTTCGCGGCTTTCAGGGCATCACGCTTTGCCTTTTCCCTTGCAAGGAACTTCTGTGCTTCCTCATCCGTGCGGAAAGCCGCATGGCCGGAAAGGTTCTCCATCAAGATCTTTCTGGTCTGCTTGAAGTCCGGGCCATTCATGCCAAGGCGCAGAAGCCAAGTTCGCAAAGCGTATTTCTCATTGGAATCGTTCACCTCTTTTGCCTGAATCCGCTTCTGGCTGATAGCCTGCTGGTTCATCAGAATCGCAAGGTGTCCGAATGCAGTCAGGTGGTCATAATCCGGTGCAGTCGGGAAACCTGTAAAGGTTACTTTCTCATCTGTGATCGTCAAGCCTTCCAGGGAAGCACCATGCTGTTCTTCATACTCTTTGACCGCATGAATGAAATTTGCTACCGCATAAGTGCAGCTGTCATCTTTCAAGGCATCCACCAGTCCCTTATCGGCAAGGAAAATGCCGTCCGTTGCTTTGCTGATGAGTTCCCCTCTGCTGTAGATCAGATTGACCAGGTTGCGAAGCGATACGCCGTTATGCTGACTGATCGGGAAAGAAAAATCCGCATCCAGAGGGATTGCTTCCTCTGCCACAGGCTGTTCCCCACCTTCTTCCGATGGGATTTGCTCTGCACTCTCCATTTCGGATTCCCCATCTTCCTCGGCTTCTTCTGAATCCCCTTCACAGGTCTCCTGCTCATTTGGATCTACTGCCGGAATCATCTGGACACCCTCGGCGAGGTCTACCGTAGGCTGTTCGTCTGCAGTTTCCTGCAAAGTCTCTGCATCCACATCCTCGCCGCCGCGGATCAGACCTTCGTTCATCAGCGTAGTCAGTAATTCCAGATCTGCATTTTCCGCCTCCACCAGCAGGTTGCCATCCCGGTCAATGGTGTAATTTCCGATGTCATACGCATACCGAGGCGCCTTGGTGTAGTAAGGATGGATGCCTGTCAGATCCTCCATCCGCTTTGCCAGTGTTTTGCGCTCCTCTACATTTAGTTCAAACTTCAACATAATTCATCGCTCCTTTTTCATTATTTTGTTTTTGTGCATCCCGATGTTTTTTTCGGTAGCACATATATCACTCTGAATCGGGCAAATAGCAAGTCCATTTCCGAATAATCTTTATGTTCGACCCTTTACACAATGAGATGCTAACTCATTTGTGTAAATAGTCCCGATATGTAAGCCCGCCATATCACTTGGTAGCCTTTCTACCTTGTAATATAGCGGGCCATTTTATTCTTCCAGACCTGCGCACCATGCAATGCCGGCGAGAACAAAGTATACACACGGAAGTGCGACACCGTTGCCCCAAAGCTTATACTCTGCTGCATCCGAATACGGATCAGCCAGCCACTTTCGCAGCTGTTTCTCTGTCTTCTGCTTCTTAGCCTGTGTCACGATCCGTCTGTGGGTTTCAAACACATCTGCCCAGAAAGTGAGTTCTTCCTCAGTCGGATTTTCTGTTCCAAGGTCTCTGCACCACCAGTCCGGGAAGCCTTGCAGTCTGGCACACTCGGTTGGTGTCAGGCGGCGGACGGTATAGGTCACTGGCGTGGGCTGTACTTCTGGGTTGTCGATGACCAGACGGTCATTGAAAGCATCCTGCCCATTAAAGCCGCTGGGATGTGCCCCAGTCGCCACCGTTCCCATAACTCCCTCGTTCAGATGCGGTGTCGGTGCGATGGTGGTCGGGTCTTTGTAATCCCGTGCCATCAAAGTCGGTGCAACTTCTTTCTCCACCTGCATATAGGAACCAGTTGTCATGGCATACACACTTTCTGGTGCGCAGACTGCATGGCGGTCTGTCGCATCTAAGGTGAAGCAGACATCCTCATTGACACCATCCCCCTGCGGACCATTCTCATCCTTACGGCCAATCATGTTGCCCTGCAGGACGAAGGTCTGCTGCTTCATCCCTAGCTCTGCTGCAAGTGCTGCTGACTTCTCTCCCAGATCCCGGACTTCATCCCTCTGATTCTGTGTAAAAGCAACCGGCTCTACTACACAGATGCCGCCCTGGTTACAGGTCGGGTCTCCACCACTGCGGTCAAGAGTCCGGGATGTGTCTGCTTCATAAAAACCGCTATGCGGATTATCGGACATCATGGAATGACTGGCTTTGGAGCAGACACCGTAGCATTTCGGAACGAACAGCGTCTGATCGTTGTTGCAGCCGAGGGTGGCTGACTTTTCTTCCTGCCAGATGGCTCCCTTGCCGCCGCCCTCACATCCGGAGCGGATCTTCAATGTGACTGTCGGGGAGTTCTCAACATCTTTCACTGGGCTTTCCACCGACTTTTCAACACCATCCATGACCAGTGGAACATTGCCGCCACCCGTACCACACCGGCTGGTCAGGGTCTGCACCTTGCCATCCTCAGAAATCTTCACCCTGCTGTCTGCAGGATGGTTTTCCAAAGCGATAGCGGCAGGCACAACACCAGCCCGGAGAGTTGGTGACCGTTCCTCTTCATACCCGATGCTTCTTGCGTTGGCAGAGTGTTCCGTGCAGAAACCGGCTGCTTCCAGAACACACGGAGGATGGTGTGCTTCTGCTCGAAGCGTTGATGTCACTTCCTCTGTCACATCCATTCTCTCCCCACCCTGATCATTCAGGCAGATTCTTCCTGTGCCGCCTGCCTTTCCAGTGCTGCTTTCAACACAGGCGGCAGCTCTTTGCCACGCACGGAAGCTCTCCGCAGAATACCGAGACACGCCTTCGGACTCAAATAATACTTTTGGGGCACTCTGGTCTGCAAAATCTGCGACAAGGAAGATTCGTTTTCTACGCTGGGGTACGCCCCACCACTGCGCATCAAGGACTCGATATGCGACACTCCATCCGTCTCCCAAATAGTAGTCAGCATCCGGCCATCCCTTTTTCTCAGGCGCAGGCACCTGGGCGGACGGTTCTTTAACACCGATGACGGCTTCGAGGACTGCCTTGAAGTCCTGTCCTTTATTTGAGGAGAAGGCCCCTGGCACATTCTCCCACACGATAAATCTTGGTTTTTCTCCATTGGTCTTACACCTCATTTCCTTCACGATTCGGATTGCTTCATAAAACAGGCTGGACCGTGAACCATCCAGACCGTCCCGCTTACCGGCGATAGACATATCCTGACAGGGACTTCCAAAAGTGATGATGTCCACCGGCGGCAAATCCGCACCGCTGATGGCAGACACATCACCGTAATGCTTCACCTGCGGCAGACGCTTGGTCGTGACCCGGATGGCAAAGGGCTCCACCTCGCTGCTCCACAGCGGAGTGATCCGCCCAGTCAAAAGTCCACCCAACGGAAAACCCCCGGAACCATCAAAGAGGCTGCCGAGGGTCAGCTGTTTATTCTCCATCGGAATCCTCGCTTTCCGGCTCGAAGGTTGCCACTTCTTCGAACTTCAGCTTCTGACCGTCGCGGATAACAAACACATCATCGTAGTGGCCTTCTCTGTGTTCGATGTACCGCTTCACGATAACATCCACGAACTTCGGGTCCAGCTCGATGCCCCGACACACACGGTCCGTTTCCTCACAGGCGATCAATGTCGAGCCGCTGCCAAGGAACGGATCGAGGACGATGCCGTTGGTCATAGTTGAGTTACGGATTGGATAGCTCATCAGGCCGATAGGCTTCATGGTCGGGTGGTCCTTGTTGGACTTTGGCCGGTCATACTCCCAGATGGTTGTCTGCTTGCGGTCAGAGTACCACTGGTGCTTACCCTTCTGCTTCCAGCCATACAAACACGGCTCGTGCTGCCACTGGTAAGGACTGCGTCCCAGCACCAGAGCATTCTTCTTCCAGATACAGCACCCGGACAGATAAAAACCGGCATCCTTGAATGCCTTTCTAAAGTTCAGTCCTTCCGTATCTGCATGGAAGATGTAGATGGAGCCGTCATCCGCCAGATGACCGTGCATCTGCTGGAATGCTGCCAGAAGGAACTGGTAGAATTCCGAGTCACCCATGTTGTCGTTCATGATCTTACCGGCTGTTTCTTCCACATCCACGTTGTAAGGAGGGTCGGAAAGAACCAGATTTGCCTTGGTACCTTCCATCAGGGTATCGTAGCATTCTGCCTTGGTGGAATCACCACACAGAACGATGTGCTTTCCCAGATGCCAGAGGTCACCCTCTTTGGAGAAGCACGGCTGCTTCAGCTCGGATTCCACATCGAAGTCATCTTCCTTGACCTCTTTGCTGTGGACCTTGTTGAACAGCGTCTCGATCTCAGGCGGGTCAAAGCCTGTTTTGCCGAGGTCGAAGTTGGAATCTTCGATGTCCTTGAGCAGATCAGCCAGCAGAGAATCATCCCATGCACCAGTGATCTTGTTGAGTGCAATGTTCAGGGCTTTCTCTCTGGTCTTGTCGATGTCCACCACCGCGCAAGGCACTTCGGTGTAGCCCAGCTCCATCGCTACAGTCAGTCTCTGGTGTCCGCCGATGATCGTCATGTCGGCATTGACCACCAAAGGATCTGCGAAGCCGAACTCCGTGATGGAGTTCTTGATTTTCTCGTACTCTTTATCCCCCGGCTTCAGCTTCTTCCGGGGATTGTATGCGGCCGGCTTGAGTACAGACACCGGCAGCATCTTCAGTTCAGCAGTCGCTTTCATGTAAGCCCTCCCGTTTTAGATTCACATGCGTATGACCCCGGAAAACGGCACGAAAAAGGAGCCGAACAAAAAGCCCGACTCCATTTCACTGCCATCTTCTTCTGGCTGCGGTTTCTCTGCCATCTCGCACCATCCCGGGTTTTCCCCGTTCACAGATGCCAATACTTTATCTTCCGCATAGTCGATTGCATGTACACAAATACCCCCGGTGTTGAACAATGGGTACACACCGATCACCTTTTCACTCATGCTCCTTCGCCTCCTTCATTCCATATCGAAATTCAAAATAACAATTTCTGCTGCAGAACATCCGCTGACTCCTGCTTTCGCAGATTGCCGTAAACGGACGGCCACAGTTCTGACAGAATGCTACCCTGCCAGCCTTTTCCCGTTTATAATTCCTTCGTTCATATTCGGCATAGCACTCATCCGAGCAATATTTTCTCGGCGCACCTCTTCCACTCTGCCCGATGATCCTTCCACAGACTGGACATCTGCGTTCCTTCATTTGATCCGGCGGCACCAGATGGCAGCTTCCTATTTCCGGCAATCCCAGTTCCCGGCAGTAATCCATCACCTGTTCCACAGGTATTCCCGTCTGCTCTGCGATCTGAGAAAGTTTCGTTCCAGAAAGCCGCAGCGTCCTCACCTGCTCCCTGGCCGCATCAAACGCGGTTCCTTCAAAAACGCAATCCATACGGATTCCATTTCTTCTGACATCCCGTTCAATACTCAACGGCTGCATCTTTTGCCTCCTTTCCTCTGCCCCGGTTGGCACAAGCCCGGCTGCAATATTTCCGTTCCAACCCGTACTGGTGCCGGTAGGAAAACTCCCTGCCACACACCGGGCAAATCTTGGAGCGTACCGTTTTCCAGTTCTCCGGCTTCGGATGGGTGTTGTTCCATCGTGACCGGCATTCCGGTGAACAGAACTTCCGGGGTCTACCTTTGTGGTTTGGTATGATTGCCGTACCGCACTGAGGACAGAACGAAAACGCCATGTCCTTGATCATCTCAGCCGTGTAGTCTTCCATCTGCCCTCACCTCACTCTCATTTTTCGCCGTTTCTTCGGCGGTTTCTTAGAAAAATCTCATAATTCATACGAAAAGCGGCGAAGTGGAAATCGGCACCTCCCCGCCAGGTTGGATTGTTGTTGCGGCGGCCGATTCTCACTCGCCCCTGCTCCTACCGGAACAAGCTAAAATGTGCGAAAGCTCCCTGTTTATGAGAGGTTTCACACACTTTGGTTCATTTCTGGGAAAAAGAATGGCACCAGAACCGAAGCTCCGATGCCTGTACATTTTCCTGTTTCATTTTGCGCCGTTAATCCTCTGACCCCCGGCCTATGAATTTTGCGGTTTTTCACAGAAAAGGGGCCACCGGTCTCCGTGTGACTTCACCGTAGAGAAGTGACCCGGCCCCCGGTGGGGGTGTCAGTAGGTGTAGGTCGGGTTGATGTCCTCAGTCAGCGTCTTCTTATCGTGACAGCTCTTGCAGAGAGACTGCCAGTTATTCTGGTCCCAGAAAAGTTTCTGGTCACCACGGTGCGGAATGATGTGATCCACCACCGTTGCCCGGACGTACTTACCCTGCTTGGCACACTGCACACAGAGTGGATGAACTTCCAGATACGACTTCCTGGCTTTCTGCCAACGTCTGTTGTATCCACGCTTTGCCGCCGGGCGGGTGGCTTCTGGGTGGAGAGGCAGGTGCTTCTCACAGTAGAACCGGCCGGCTTCCACCAGCTCCGGGCAGCCGGGATGATGGCATGGTGTCTTTGGTCTGTACGGCATTTTACTTTTCCTTTCCTATTGAAATCTGATAGCATTTATGCTATCATTATATTGAACAAATGAATAAGATAACTTAGGAGACCATACACTAATGAGCGACGCTAAATATGAAATTGCGTTCTATCAAACAAGAGACGGTGAATGTCAGGTTTGGGACTTCCTCGAAGGGTTACGCATTAAAGCCTCTACCAACAAGGATGCCCGCATCCAACATAAGCAAGCCAGCTTATACATTGAGTTGCTCTCACTAAACGGGACCAACATGAATGAAAACATCACAAAACATTTGGAAGAAGACATCTGGGAATTACGTCCCGGTAACAACCGCGTTTTTTATTTCTTCGTCCAAAAAGACACCTTTGTTCTACTCCATCAATTCCGTAAAAAGTCTCAGAAGACTCCTCGCAGGGAAATTGAGAAAGCAAAGCGTGAACGTGATGACTATCTGTCCAGAAAGGAGAACGGTGAATTATGAAAACTTGGAACGATTACAAAGAACACGTAAAAACAGTCGATCCTGTCATTGCAAAAGACATGGAAGAAACTGAAGAAATCGCAGCCATCGTAACCGCAATGGTCGAGCAGCGAAACGCACTTGGCTTAAGCCAGCGTGATCTTGCTGCTATGTGTGGCATTCCTCAGTCCTCTGTTGCAAGAATTGAATCTTGCAAAACAACTCCTAATCTTGGAACTTTGTTAAACATTTTCCAGCATCTTGGACTGACTCTTACTGTTTCCCAAGCTAGACCAATGGCATGATGTTTAATCCTCCGGGAGTGACGGGGAGCTTTACGGCGTAGAATATTACTCACTTTGAGAGCTTATCCTCGGATAGGCTCTTTTTTATTCCTCCCAGGGAAGACCAGCCTTACCGAAATGACCGTAAGCACTGACCTTGTTGTAATCTACATCCAACAGACCCAGCCGCTTGATGATACCCTGCGGAGTCAGGTCGTAGCTGTCATGAACGTAGGCTTCGATGAAGTCCAACGACTGGTGTTCCGTACCGAAGCACTCCACCGACACACCCACTGGCTGTACCACGCCGATGGCGTAGGCCAGCTGGACTTCGCACTTGTCTGCGTAGCCGGCCTGCACGATGTCCTTTGCAATCTTTCGTGCCATGTATGCTGCGGAGCGATCCACCTTGGTGGGGTCTTTACCGCTCAGAGCACCGCCACCCATGCGACCAATGCCGCCGTAGGTATCGCACGCCAGCTTCCGGCCAGTCACACCACAATCGGCGTAGCTGCCACCCAGCACAAAACGGCCGGTCGGATTGACCAGCTTCGTGAAGTCGCCGTCCAGACCGTACTCGCAGGCGGCAAGCACCATCATGGATTCGATGATGTGCCGGAAGTCGCTGACCTCCACATCCAGGCTGTGCTGCACGGAACAGAGGAAGGTAGTGATGCGTCCGGTGTCGTAGTCATAACTGACCTGTGCCTTGGCATCTGCACGGAACATCTTGGACGGATGGTTCTTCAGCAACTGCAGGAACTTGGTGGCGACCATGTACGGGATCGGCATCTGCTCTGCCGTCTCGTTGGTGGCGTAGCCATACATGATTCCCTGGTCACCGGCACCGCCCTTATCCACACCCAGTGCAATATCCGGTGACTGCTTGTCCACCAGAATGCCGATACGAAGAAGCTCAGTCAGGTTCCAGCCCAGCTTTTCGGCACCGATGCGGTTGAACACATCATGGACGATCTGGTTGTAGTTTGGCCGGTAGTCGGTGGTGACCTCACCAGCAATAAAAAGCTGGCTCTTTTTCAGCAGACACTCAATCGCCACACGAGCGTTCTTGTCATGCTGGAGGATGTCGGTCACAATGGCATCTGCGATCTGGTCACAGATCTTATCGGGATGGCCGTTGCTAACCTGTTCACAGGTGATAATCTTACTCATGTTCTGTCCTCTCTTTCTTGTATCACAAAGCAGGCCGCCTTTGCCCTTGCCCACAAATAGGCTCCCACAAAGACTGCCTGCTCTGTCTCGGTTAAATATTTCGGTTAAAAGAACCACGTTCTGTTTCTCACAAAATGGGGCTGTTCAAAAAGCCGGGCCGCCCAGATGAAAAGCAGACCTCAAATTCTCTTATTTGCTTTTCTTCTTTTCAACTCATGTAGCACGTAGCAACTATGTAGCTGAATTTTATATAAGAAAGCTATAAAAGAAAGTAATAATAAAAAGGGGTATGAAATCTCGGCTACAAACCTGCTACTCGCTACAACGCAGCCCGAAATCCACGAAAAAAGTTTACAGAAGGCTGTCTTTGGGCTTGTAAGCATCCTGCACAGTCTGATCCTCTTCCCCTTCTTCCACTTCCTTGAATTTACAGCCGAGAATCAGCGTCGTTTGGCCGCCACCGCCTTTGGGCCGTTTTCGAGCCACTGTGAAATGCACGCCGATGGCATTTTTGAAGTTCTTCTGGTTTTCCGAAGAATAACCATTCTCCTCACACCACTTTGTGTACAACTGGTATGCTGCAGCGGTCCGAAGTTCAGCCTCATTATCTTTTTCCAGCCACGCTTCGATAAACTGTCCGATTCGATCAGAATCATCCTTGTAATCTTCCGTAGCTTTTGTGACAGCCTGCGGAAGTTCCAGACCTCGCTGGCAATATTTCTTGTACCCTTCCAAGCACCAGTTGAAAATACCTGACAGGTTCTCCGGCTTCGCAAACTGCCCCTTCAGCCCCTGGTCCTGTTCTCCCTCTTCAAAGTGACGGTTGAACGGTATGATTTTCAGTCGACCGGATTGGAACAGGGTCATATCATTAACATTGGGCAGGTAGTTCGTATTGATAAAAATCTTGAACACCGGCACAAAATCAAAGCTGTTCTCATTCAGGAAACGGGCATTGATGGTGTCGTTGCCGGTCATTCTTTTTACGAGAGCTGCATTGAATGTGATCTTCTTCTCCGGCTCAGAGATATTTACAAATCTGGAACCTACCAGACGAGCCACTTCTTCCGAAGGTCCGCCTGTGTTCCCACCACGGAATTTCGCTGCCAGCATATCCGGGTTTGAGGTTTTGCCGTAGTCGCCCATGATCTTCAGGAATGTTTCCATTGCAGTACCTTTTCCGTTTCGGGAAGTGGCACCGTAAAGGATAAACATACACTCCTGCGAGGTATCTCCTGTCAGGGCGTATCCCAAAGAACGCTGAAGGAAGTCTGCCAGATCCGCATCCCCGCACATGACCTCCTTGATAAACGAGTGCCAGCGTGGACAGTCTGCATCCGGGTCATAGGTAATACCGGATTCCATTGTGAGATAATCCTCCGGCCGATGCTCCCTGAATTCCAGTGTACGCATATCCAGTGTTCCATTTTTGCAGTTGAAGAAATACTTGTTCCTGTCGAATGCCTGCATGGAGATCGGATACACGGACATGGCATCTTTCAGCATCGTTTCCCGGTTCTTACGCAGCTGCAGCTTTCGGACACGGTCGATGAACCGCTTCCTGGCATCCTCTTCGGTGATTGTCAGGGCAAACACATACAGCTTGTCAGCCAGCAGCTTTGCCAGTTCCGACACCTTGAGATTGCCTTTGTCCGGCCGCCAGACAGAGCCGTCATAGACATACCAGCCTTTACGCTCACTGTTGTACCGGGCGATCTGCTTGAAATAATCCGCAAACATATTGCCCATGCCGATCTCATTTCTTCCATACCGGGCATTTGTGTGCGGAGCCATTTCTTCCAGCGTGACCGTGATCTTGGTGAGATCCGGCTGAAACTCGATATAATCATCCTCATCCAGCTTGGAAAATTCCTCATCCACAATGTCCTGCGCATTGACCGGCATATAGACAGCCGAACAGGTATTGACCGTGTTACGGATAGAGATCGCACCATAGGTCGAACCAGCCTGCTTGCGATCCCACTTATCACGCATCAAGCCCGATGTACGGAAGATGCGATCCATCTGCTCCTCATCGCAGCCACACCAGAATGCCAGGATCGACAGCAATGCCATATCCGCATCCGACTGGCTGCCGTAGAGGTCTTCCCAGTCACCGGCAAAGAGTTTTTTAAACTTTTCCGAGTTGCTGGCTTCGTTGGCGTGTGCGATAACAGCATCATCATCCAAGTACGAATGGTGCTGGAAATGGGTCTGCTGCACCTGCTTGTTTCGCTTCATCAGCGTGTCCAGCAGTGTTGTCATTGCCGTTTCATCGTTTGGGATCTCACCTGTGCGGTAAACATCTCCCGTTACGGTGACGAAGCGGTTCGTCGCACCGGGCATATACACTTCCAGACCCTTGTTGCGGTTATTGATGTAGTAGACTGTCTTGTCGTAGACGTAGTCTTCCGGCACACAGAAGAAACCTCGCAGTCCTTTCCCGGATGGAGATTTTTCCACGTAAGCCGTAGGAAAGATGGAAAGGACAGTATCCGCTGTATCGTTCAGCGTACCATCCTCCCGGATACAGTGGTCGATATCAAAAGCACCGATGCCGTTTCCGACTGCGATGCCGATTCCGTCATAACCACCCATCGCATAGGTGACGAGGGTATTCTTGAAATCCGAAAATGTACGCAGGTCATTGATCTTTGCCCGTTCTCCCGTTGCCGGGTTGTACGGCATCTTCGTTTTCTGTCCATTGCGCTTTTCAAACTTCCAGACACAGAAGCTGCAGGTCGTTTTCAGCTTGCCCGGAATGTTCTTGATGTCCATCATGCCTGCGCCTCCCTTCCCGTACAAGCCTGCATCGCAAACTGCTTTTTAACAGCAGCTTCGATCTCCTGCTTTTTCCTGGCCGAGGTCACACGGCAGAGCCGGTTGCACAGAACCATCTTGTCAATGGTCGTGATCTGCTCCACCAGCAGAATGGATTCTTCCAGACACTCATCCCGGAGCATTTCACAGTCTTTCCCGGTGACCGGAATGTGTACCGGCAGCTCCAGCTTCTTCAGCTTAGAACTCATCGGGATCACCGTGATGATTGGGGAATTGCGGTTTGCCATATCGTTGCTGATGACCAGCACCGGACGGTTTCCGCTCTGGACCGAAGTGCCATAATGGTTTCCCAATTCTGCAAACCAGATTTCATACTGCTTCGGTATCTTTGTTGCCGGCCACTGATCTGCTGGCAACTCGTAAAACTGAGGTTCTTTCGATGTCAGTTTACAGGATGCCTCTGATCTGCGGTGCGGCTTTGTTTTTCCACGCTGGTTGATGTATTTATTGACATGGATCTTGCGGCCGCGCTCTATCGGCCGGGCATTACTTTTCTTTCGTCCCATCAGGATATCACCTCCATGTTGATAGCAAAAAGGCCGCCCAAGTTCACACTTTTAGGCGGCACAAAATGTAAAAAGGCATAAAAAATACCGGACAGCATCTTCTGCTCCCGTACTTTCCATGCCTTCGTTTCTCCTATTTTCCTAGTTTAAAGTATAGCAAAAAGCCAATGTACGGTTAAGAGAGAATTTGGCTCAAAGTGGCTCACTTAGCTTCAAACTGGCTCATTTTTATAAATATTTTTCTCCAGTTCTTCCAAGCGACTTTGAAGCGGAACCAAACGGCAAGAAAGTTCAGCAATACCTTTCTTTTTGTACCGGGTTGCTGTAGACCGGCTCATATAAATTCCTGCCTTTTTGTCCACCAGAACCGCTTTCATCGTTGCGCCTTCCAGACAATTCTGTTTCAAAACCAGCCTTGCCTTTTCTTCCTTCACTTTGGACACTGTGGCATTCACCAGTTTCATCCAGCTTCGGGCGGATTCATATTTTTCCAGTTCCTCTGCTGCCTCACGTTCGTACATTTCTTTTTCGCTTGGATACTTTGATTCCGCCATCAGTGCAAGGCTCTGTTTCCATGTAGCTTCCGCTTCTTCAGCCAGCATTTTGATTTCCCGATACTTTCCGCAGACTTCTGCTGTGTACCGGAGCATTTCCTCTGTTGCTTCTCGCTCCATATTCCACCTCACCTTTTCTGATACCGGCAAATTGTGTCGGCTATTCCAACAAGGGCATTTTTCTTTTCCCGGACTACCGTTCGCCGGGTCAAGTTATTTCCATCCGCCCCTGTGATCTCCGTCTGTTTCTTTCCCTCCACAAACAGCTGCTCTGCCACAAGCCGGGTCTGGCCCCGGAGACTGCGAAGCCCGACCTCAAATAGTTCGATCTGCTCACAGACTTCATAGTATGGCTCCAGAAACTGCTCCGTGCGCTGAGTCTGTACCTCACGGTTCATAGACGCCAGTACCTTATCGCAGTTGAGGACGGTACGCTCCACCGGATTCGACAATCCGCTGGTCTGCACATGCTCGGATTCCTCGTGTGCGCCCTGCGACAGCTTATAGACAATTTCCTCCTTGGTGTAAAACCATGACTTGGAATCCTCGTACTGCTGGCGGAGCAGATCCCGTCTGTGGATCAGGAGCCGATAGGAATCGGCCAGTTCCTTTGCCTGTTCCAAATAATCAGTCTGCTCTGGACAATGGGGTGCTGCTGCCACCATATTCTTTTCTTCTTCCATCTCTCATCCTCCCTTCTGGTCGATCCAGCCCTGTCAGTTTCCTTTCAGCCTTGCAATCTTTTCCAATGAAAACGACGCCCCGGCATCCGTCAGGAGACACATAAGGCTGTTCATTTCCTTTTCTGCTTTCCTACGCTGCTTTTCCGCTTTTTTCTTTCTTCGCTCGACCGCCTCATGCTGCACACGCTCTTTTACCCCAGCCATGAGACGTTCCGGGTCAAGATTTGTGAGAACACCGTACCATTGGGAGCGGAAGAATTTTTCCAATCTTACTTTCTCATGTATGGCATCCCGGTTTCTTGGATTGTTTTCCAGCTGATGAAGGCTTTTCTTGTAATCCTTGACTGCCTGCAGAACAATGGCATTTGCCAGATTCTCATAACAGTCCAGATTTTCATTGGCTGCCACTCTTGCAGCACTTCTTACCGTGCTCATTCCGCTGTGCCTCCCTTCTTATCGTACCAGGGAGCCGGTACCTTCTCCGGAGCAATGCTATATTTAAAAACACAGATCGTATGCCACGCTGTCTCATACAAAAGATCCAGCAAACGGCGGTTTGCTTCCGGCAGTTCATTTGCTTTCTTGATGAACTGCTCGATAAAGCGCTCCCGATTCGTGTTCCCCGGATTCTGGCTCTTTTCTCTTGCAATGACCGCCTCTGCAAACTGAAAACAGATCTTTTTATACTGCTGGACACAGTCGTATTTCCAAGTGAGTGCATCCAGCAGGATCTTTCGTTTTCCGTCCGGGGTGAGCTTGGACATATTCTGGATCTTGGATTTCTGATACAGTTCCATAGCCTGTTCTTCCTTACAGAATTCCTGCTGCATCCAGATCTCGCTTGCCCGGATGCGGCACATCAGAAGTTCCACCTCATGCTCATAGGCTTCCTTCATGAGAAGATCCCGGTTCATCCGTAGGTCTGCTGCTCTGCGAATCGGATTCGCACCAAAGAGTTCACAAAGAAGTCCCTTCTCGCCAATCGGCCGGAACATTGCCCAGGGGATGAAGAAACCATCCTCATCCCGTTTGGTTTTCACAGCCGTCACCGGCTTGGACTTTTTATAACGATAATCGCTTTCCTCTGCCGGGCGGCGGTCCTCTGCGCTCAAAAAAAGATACTTTTCCATAATCTTCTCCTATCTTCCCAGCTGTGCCTTGACCGCTGAGATCAATTTTTCCTGTGTCATATCCTTCTGTTCCAATGCCGCCATGACATCCTCGTCCACGGTATTCTTCGTAATGATGTGGTGAATGGTCACCACATGGGTCTGCCCCTGCCGCCAAAGTCTGGCATTGGTCTGCTGGTACAGTTCCAGACTCCATGTCAGTCCAAACCAGATCAGAATGTGTCCGCCCTGCTGGATATTCAGACCATGTCCGGCCGATGCCGGGTGGATCAGAGCCACCGGGATATTCCCGGCATTCCAGTCCCTGATGTCGGTGCTGCTCTTGATGTCCCGTACCGGAATCTTCTGCTTTCCCAGATGCTCCATGATGCGCTGACGGTCATGCTTGAACCAGTACGCCACCAGCACCGGCTGTCCATTGGCCGCTTCGATCAGGTCTTCGAGAGCTTCCAGCTTGTGGTCATGGATGACTCGTGCTTTGCCGTTCTCATCGTAGACCGCGCCATTGCTCATCTGCAACAGTTTCCCTGTTAGTGATGCAGCATTGGCAGCATCTATGTCACCGTCTTTCAGCGGGAGCAGCAGGTCCTTCCGAAGCATATCGTAGAGTTCCCGCTCCGGTGTGCTCATCTCCACCTCATACCGGCTTGGAATACAGTCCGGCATATGGAGGTAATCCAGTGCTTTCATGGAGATCGTGATATCCGAGATTCTCTGGTAGATCAGCTCCTCTGCTCCTTCTCTGGGCTTATATTGAAACACAACACCGGTGGAAGGATTCATGGAAGAGGCTTTGAAATAAGCTTCCCGGTACCTACCGATGAATTTGCCGAGCCTCTCACCGCCATCCAGAATTCCGATCTCCGCCCAAAGATCCATAAGACCATTGGAAGAAGGGGTACCAGTCAGCCCGACCCATCGTTTCACATACGGGCGGACTTTTCGCAGGAATTTAAAACGCTGGGACTGGTAGTTCTTGAACGATGACAGTTCATCGATCACGACCATGCCAAAATCCCAGCGCATTCCGTTTTTCTCATAATACTCCACCAGCCACTTGATGTTCTCCCGATTGACGATGTAGATCATCGCCGGGTGGTGGACTGCCGCAATCCGGGTCTTGACATCTCCAACTATGACGGAAATGTCCAGCCCTTTCAGATGATCCCACTTTTCGATCTCTGCCGGCCATGTATCACGGGCCACACGCAGCGGCGCAATGATGAGAACCTTGCTGACTTCAAAGGTCTCCAGCATAAGATCTTTGATGGCCGTCAATGTGATAACGGTCTTTCCTTAACCCAAGCCCATATCCAGAAAAAGGGCTGCAACCGGGTGTGTTTTGATATACTCCGTACAGTAGCTCTGATAATCATGAGGAATGAACTTCATTTGGGCATCACCTCCTCCCCAGCATCCTGTGCCCGTGTTTCCGGCTTCTCGCTTTGTGTATTTCCCTGCGGCAATGTAACCGCCGGCAGCTCCGGGATCTTTGCTCCGATCCCCTGTGGGATAGGCTCGCCCGGTTTCCAGCAAATCAACGCATGGATAGCAGGCTGGATCTGTTCCGGGCGGTCTACGCAGAATACCGGGAAACCCAGTGCCTCCAGCTGCAGTCTACGTTTTCTCTGAAGGATACGCATCTGCTTGCCGGGAGCTTTCAGTTCCACAAAAGCACACTTACCGCCGAGCAGCAAAACCAGTCGATCCGGCACACCGTTCATACTCTGACTGGTAAATTTAAGGGCCTGCCCACCGGCGGCCCTGACTGCTTCTACAAACTGCTTTTCGACTTCATTCTCTCTCATCCGGCTTCGCCTCCTCTGCCCGCCATACACCGATGCGTGGGTGGTGCTTTTCCTGGTGTTCCCTTTTCGAGCGCTTCCTTGGGCGTTGCTTCTTCCTGCGCTCTTCCCGAACCACATTGCCGATGGCTTCATTTGCAGTCGGGTCCGGGTGGCTGTGACTGATTTTCCTGTTCGGAGAGCCGCCCTCTTTGTGTTCTGTAATCCAGTGAATGACATCTTCCATACCGTCACCTCACTGATTGATCTGTTTCCACTGCTGCGGCTCCATCGTGGCTACCTGCCAACCGATGCCTTCCAATGTGGTGGCACGGTCATAGGAAACAACGTCCTGAGAAGTGCGGGTCACCGCATTGGACAGACCGTACAGCGACAAGTCACCGCCTTCAATGAGGTACTTGAGGATACCTTCCTGTTCCTCGGCATTGATGCCATAACTCTGGGCGGTCAGCTGCACCACATCCTGTACCTTGCCGGTGATCGGCACTTCCATAGATTCCTGCAAACGGCCGACCACCTGTGAAAAGCGAACCTCATCAATGGCAGCCATCGTGGTATCACGCAGCTTCAAAAGAAATGCCTTGTCCTCTGCTTCCATCGTCTCATCCGAATACAGTGCAAAGCTGTCCTCGACCGCTTTTGCCTGCCGGCCCACATGGTGGCGTCGTTCGCCCATGTCATTCACCACCATACCGTTGGTGCAAACGAGACGGTATACCAGCGGCTGAATAGACACAGCTCCCAGACCGACCTCGGAGTTGGAGATCATCACGCCAGCCTGGACGATATCACCCTTGCAGACTTCCATCTCCAGACGGTGGTTGACCACCTTGAGGTACAGTCGGTTCTCCGTCACCTCACAGGACATGACCTCGTACTGGTCGTTGCCTGCAAACAGCGGCAGGACGGATGTGGCAATCTCCATGTTGTCGATACGGTGATAGCGTTCTGACAGCAGCGCACGAGCCACCTGTCCGGCGCCATAGTCCATCGAGCGGACCATGTAAGAACTGGGCTTGTCCGCAAACCAGCTGTTCACGTTCTCAGCCAGAAGTTCCGGCTTCTGTGCCTGCATGAGATCATAGTATTTCGCCGGGATACCCAGTGCTGATGCCACCTGACGATGGAACAGTGAGGTCGTACCAAACACCTCCTGCTGGCTGGTCGTAAGATGGTTGATTTCAAAAGTCTGTCCATCCTCCCGGAGGCGCATCCCCTGCGCCGGACTGATGAAGTCCTGCTTTGCCTGATTCTGACGGTTCAGTTCGACCAGGACTTCCTGCAAATTTCTTCCTGTTTTCATAGCTTTTATCCTTTCATTTTTGCATGCGTCTGCGTCCTTATGGCAAAGGCACCGTGCCTATCGTTTTAAGTGCTTACAGTTCCCGGTTGATCATCTGCTGGATGATCCGGACTGCCCCCTGCATCCTGCGGCGGTTCAGCCGGGTGTCCTGCAGGAGTGTATCCAGCGCATCCACCTCATCCCGGATGTTGCAGAAGACCGACCGTTGATGGTCAGCAAGACGTTCATTGTCCTGCTCCATGCGGTCGTACTCCTTTTCATAGTCGCCAATATCCTCCACGTTTGTATCGATATAGCTTTCGATTTCCCGGCGGAGTTCCTCGCCGGCATAGTCCTGCACCGCATCCAGCAGATCCCGGATGCCAAAGGGTGTCAGGAGTTTTCCGTCTTTCATTTTTAGAACGTGAGGCATCTCGCTCCCCCTTTAATCCTTAAAGTAGTAGCTGCCCTTATATCCGGCAGCATTCAGAGGAAGGTCTTTGCACCACTCCGGGTTAACGGACATCAGTTTGCAGACCTCATCCACTGTGTATCGATCCTTGGGCGCTTCTATGATGACTTCATCGTGAACGTGACCTACGATATTCAGGCCATAGCCTTCCATACGGGCCATTGCTTCTGCCAGAATGTCACGGGCAATCGCCTGTGTCGCATTCTCCACCAGCCGGCCAGAGTAGGTTTCCTGTCTGGCCCATTTGTGGTTCTGTCCCACTCCTTCATAGGTCAGACTCATCCTTCCGAAACGGTTCGGCTGCAATCTCGGCTTCAGATACGCCAGCTTTCTTCCAGAAGGCAGCAGCATCCAAAGCGTACCGGAATAAAACGCAAATGCCAGCTTGCCAATCTCCTGTCGCTTTCCGGTCTTGAATGCCTGCGTTGCCGCCTTTTCCACATCCCACCAATACTGGACGATCTTCGGATTGGCTTCCCGCCAGGAATCGATGATCTCCGGCAGTTCCTCTTCTTTCAAACCCATCTGCAGAGCACCCATGCTGATGAGCGCACCGGAAGAACCGCCATAACCACAGGCCAGCTCTGCCACCTTTCCTTTCTGTCGAAGTTCCCCGTTGATGCCGTGCTTCACCACCGGCACATGGAACATCTGGCTGGCAGAGGCACAGTAGATGTCCTTCCCTTCCAGAAAGGCTTCCAGCCGCCAGTCCTCTCCGGCTTCCCATGCAAGCACACGGGCTTCGATGGCGGAGAAGTCAGCCACGATAAACTCACAGCCTTCTTTTGGGATCAGCATGGTTCGGATCAGCTGGGAAAGCACATCCGGGGTATTGCTGTAGATGGTCTCGACCATATCAAAGCACCCCAGCTTCACCAGTTCCCTCGCCTCATCCAGCGTGGAAATATGGTTCTGCGGCAGATTCTGCAACTGGATATTCCGGCCGGAATACCGACCTGTGCGGCTGGCCCCATAGAACTGGAACAGCCCTCTGGCTCTGCCATCTGAGCAGACACAGCGTTCTGCCGCCTGGTATTTCTTCACAGAACTTTTCGCCATCTGAAGCCGGAGCTTCAGCATGTCCATTGCCTCGGCATCCACTCCGTTCTTGTCCAGTTCCTCGATCATCTGGGCTACATCCTTTTTACCCAGCGTGTCCATTGGAATGCCCCGTTCATCCAGCCATGACTTCAGCTGTGACACAGAGTTGGGATTCTCAAGCCCTGTCAGTTCGTAGGCTTTCTTACTCATAGCGTCCGAGAGCATCAGATCACAGGCAATGGCCTGCTGCACCAGTTCTGTATCGATCTTCACACCACGGTCATTGATGCGCTCATTGACCCGGTAATGCTTCCACTCCTGCTCCGGCATTGGGAATTTCTTCAGCCGCTTATAAATGTCCACCTCGGTGTTGACATCCTGAATGCAGTAGTACTTAAACTTCTCCCAGTCAGCAGGGTAATGCTCCGGAAGATTCCGGGTACGCATCCCATTGCTTTTCGTTGGCTTACAGGGCATGGAAAACAGCTTGATCAGCCGCTCGCCTTCCTTGTCTTTCTGCTGGCTGGTCTTCATCACGGTGCCAACATCCTTTAGAGCCATTGGCAGAGTCAGCGATGCCGCCATAACCATCGTGCAGATCCAGCTGTCTGGCGAAAGGAACTCTCCGGGTTTCAGATACTGTCCCGGCAGATGTCTTTGCAGATGCACGGAAAAACAGACCCGCTCAAAGGAAGCATTGTGGGCGATCAGGCGCACATTTCCAGACTGGAAATCCTCCAGCAGTTCTTTGGGGAGCGGTTCTCCTGATGCAAGGTCTGCACATCTGGTTTCTCCAAAACCTTCCCCTTCATCGGTCGCCCAGGCTACCAGCAGGATCTCAAAGCTGGGATCTGTGGCATAGCGGTACAGGCCGCATTTTCCGATATCCACCTCGCTATAGGTCTCAATATCGATCAGCGTTTCTTTCAAAAATCTCACCTCTATTCGATGTAAAAAGCCGGAGGACACCCTGGCATCCCCCGGCACGATTACTTATCTGTGTTTCTCTTAGCGAAGGTAATCCGGCAGTTCCTCACCGGCATCGCCGCCCAGAACATCCTCATCGTCCAGCGCGTCAAAATCAGACTCTGCCGATGCCTTGCCGGACAGACGGTCACCATCCTTGATGAACTGTACGTTCCCCAAACCAGCAGCCACACCGCGGTTGCCGTTGGCGTTAAAAGCGTAGAAGTTCACGCTGACGTTGCAGTAACAGCCGGAGTAGACCATCATCGGGTCTGTCACAGGCTGGACATGACGGTCCACGACCTGCGGTGCGTCCTTGCTGGAGGCATTCACAAAGAAATGCTCCTGGTAGTTCTCGTCGTCCGGGCGGTCGATATCGCCGTCACGCAGAGGCAGCTTCAGGTTAGGCGGGATCTTACCGCCCCACTTACGGGTCTTGCCATCCTCCTTGGCGGCCTCCACTGCCTTGTGGATTGCCAGCAGAGTCTTCTTGTCCTCCTTCGGGATCAGGCAGGAAACGGAATACTTAGCCTCGCCGCCGTTGATGCTCTTCGGTTCAAAGATGTTTGCGAAAGAGATGCGGCACGGAATCACGACCTTAGTTGCACTGGAAATCTTGTTAGCCATAATAAAAATCCTCCATCAATCTGTTTTTTGTGTATTGCTGCTGCCCTCAGTCGAGGACAGCAAATTCATCTTCCGCAGTCTGCAGATCGACTGCTTCTCTTGGGTCCGAATCCGGTACAAGTGCCAGCTTACCGGGCGGCTTGACCACATACTCTCCCAGAATCTCCTGGAACTTTTTCTTTCCCATGAGTTTTTCAAAGGCTGTCAGGGAGATCAGCTCCGTCTTATAAATATCGGTGTATCCGGCCTTCTCTGCAGCAGCCACTACCGATTTCGTATCAAGGAACTGTCTCTTGCTCCTGCCCTCGACCACCTTATACCCATCCCAGCTGACACCATGATTGATAGCCTCGGAACTGACATAGGCAAAGATCGCTTCGATCCAGGACTCGATACGGTTCAGGGTCGGCAGCATCTTCTCAATGTCTGTCTTGGAAAGCAGTGCTGGGGATTTAAAGGTCGGCACGGAAGTGTCCGGGTCAAAGGATGCTGTCGCATCTGTTTCCTCGGTTTCATCCTCCAGCACGCCGGCATCCAGATCCAGAAACTCTTCTTTCACCAGAGCCATTGCTTCATCGGCACAGGCTTTGCAGGAAGTTCTGGCACGGCAGAACCGGCACCAGTCTCCGGGAACCTGCTCGCCTTTTCCTTCAAAGGCCAGCTTTGCCCTCGGTCTGACATAGGTTTCCGCCCAGTCCAGCAGTTCCTCCACACTGCATTCAAACGTTGAGATATTTTCCAGTCTCGGCTGGATAATGGTCATGGACACCTTCTTGATGCTGTACAGATATCCATAGGCGTGGTAAGCACCCAGGGCATACAGCATCATCTGCGGATTGTGGTCACAGTTTACGAACACGCCCTTGCCGTTCTTATAGTCCATGACATAAAGCGTACCGTCTGTGATGATCACACAGTCACCTGTACCAAATCCCTGCGGAACGAGGTAGCTATAATCCAGCCGCTCCTCCACCATGACCAGTGGATGCGGGCAGGTCTCCTTGATGCGCTCCACTGTGGAAATGATGAACTCCGCATAGATATCGGTGTTCGCTTCCATCTCCTCATCCTCATATTCAGAGGTTGGGCGCTTCACCCGTTCATGCAGATATTTCCGCAGCTTGTACTCGCCCAATGCATGGGCGGCAGTTCCCTCCTCGGCATACACCGAGGATTCATTTGGAAAGTTCTGCTCCAGCCTTGCAGATGGCGTGCAATTCAGCCACCTCTTCGAGCTGGAAGCAGAAAGGATTGCATGTACTTCCGGCATGATGACCTCCCTTAAATCTGGGAGACATCTGCCAGAAATGCTTCGTACTTCTCTGCAGGCAGGTCAGACAGCTGGGCCACACCGTAGGTCTTCAGAAGCTGACCGATCTTCTCGTTGTTATCACGCTTCTTCTTGATCTTCGCCACAATGACCGCCGTGATCTCGTCCTTGGTAATCGTCACCGCAGACTGTGTTTCTGCTTTTGCAGCAGGTGTGTCCTTGTCCGTGGTTTTATCGGACGGTACTTCTTTCTGGCCGGTATCTTCTTCCCACGGCAGCGTATCCGCATCATCCACCGGATGCTCACCTTCTGTAGGTTCTGAACTCTCGGAGTTCACTGCTTCCTCTACCTCGTCAGGGTCTTCTACCACAGGCATCTCTGCGGCTTCCTCGATGGCCGAAGGAGCCGTCTCTTCCATCTTTTTGGTTTTCTTGACCGGCTTCTTACGGGGATGCACAGCAGCCGGGCCTTTCTTTTCTGTTACGGGCAATACCGGCTGTTCTGCCACCGGAAACTCCGGTTCATCCTCCGTCTTTGCATTTGCTGCCAGCATATCCAACTGCTCGGATACACCGGCAAACATCTGTGCCAGGCCGTCAAAGACCTCAACCAGACCGTCCACGACTTTTTTCGGAGCGTTCAAAGCATTCAGTTCGTCCATCATGCGTTTGCCTCCTCTCCGGTTTCTTCCTCATCACCCCACAGGTCATCCAGATATCCGGCCTGTGCTTTCAGAACTGCCAGAATGACCTTCTCGCACAGACCGGTTTCCTTGTGGATGCGCTCCAGCATCTCATCGAAGTCGATGTCCTCTGCCGAGTCGTCTGCCTCAGCATCCGGCTCCTGACCGAAACCGTAGTTGTAAGAGGTCATGCGTTCATCCATGTGGAGATGCAGGTTCTCGATATTAATGGAAAAGAGCGGAGCACCAAGCGGGCGTGCCGGCATCGGCTTGTCCCGCTTCTGAGCTTCCTTTTCTTCCTCTGCCCTGGCAGGAAGCGGAACCTTTACCACCTTGGCGTCCTTCAGCATCTCGCTGATCATTTCCTCCAGAGTCATGCTCTTCTCGTTCTTATTCTCCATTGTCTTCCTCACTTTCTGCAGCTTCCTGCTGCCCCTCCGTTTTCTTATCATCCAACGACACATGGTACTGTTCTGAAATGTTTTTCAAAAGCAGTTCAACCACACGCCCCGGTTCCGGGAGATTCCGGACCTTTTTCTGCAACTCATGGGCTCTCTTGATCTCGGCAACCATGCCCTCCGACACGGTACTCCCAAACACCCAGAGTTCATCTGCCTCCTCCAGCCATTGCATTCCAAGCTGAATGCCGGTATTTCGTTCCTGCCTCTCCTCATCCTTTAAGAACTGGGTAAAATACAGGTGCGGTGCCAATGGCAGAAAACCCAGAGTGGAAAGAATCCGACAGGCCATCTTTGCTCTGCGGATGTTTGCTTCCAGTTCATCTTTTCTGCACTTCTCGTCCTGTGAAGTAGGGCGGTATGGTGAGCAGACGAAGATTTTTCTTGGCAGGTGTTCTTCCTGCGGTGTACCGCCGGGTGGACGGGCCTCCTTTGCATTTTCTAACTGGGCAGTTTTCTTTGCAGCTTCATTCATGCTTACTGCACTCATAAGTTCTGACCTCCTGTTCATGTACTTGAGAAGTAACCCTCTCACTATGAACATCTTTTTGAGCCCTTTAACAGACACTTTTCTAAAAACTTTTTTAGAAATTTTTTCTCAGCCTTTTTACCGCCTGATTCATGATCCGGTTAACCGACTGCTGGCAGATGCCAAGTTCTTCTGCAATCTCGTACTGGTTCATACCTTTATAAAAGTAAAGCTGAAGGATCTCCGACTGGCGCTCAGTCAGCTTGCTCATGGCCGCATACAGGCGGCGAAGTTCCCGGTCTGCCAACATCTCGGCATTGTCCTCATCCAAAAAATCCACCATGACGGCTGCCGACCAGTCGGAGCCATCGCATTCCAAAGACACATTTTCAGTCTCAGCAGTACGGTTATTCCGATTGTGCTCCATCCGGCGTTCCCCTTCCATGAGCAGACGAACGCTCCACTCGGTCTCCTCAAAAGTCTCAGCCAGCACTACCTGATATGTACCATCTGTAAAGTCATAACGGTAATCACCACAGCGGTCCACTGCAATGACCGTGTGTGCGTCATCCATCTCGTAGACTGCATAGCCGTTCTGGTAAACGGTCAGGGAAGCATCATCCACAGTTGTCTGTGCAACAGCCATCGGCTGCATCTCCATGAGTGCCTTGAAACTCGGCAGCTTCTTTTCCAACACCGCATCGATCTTTTCCTTTAACTCATGTAAGGTGATATGCGCGTTCTCTGCGATATATCCTGCATCCTGTACCGCTTTCTCCACCATCTGCGGCTGGCGAACCTCCATCACACCAACGCCACCATTGATTGCAACTGCTCCAGTCATCATGTTCATCATCATTGTTTTGTCCTTTCCCCCGGACTCTGAAAGGGAAAGATACCGAAGCAGGATGTTGATGAAACGCTGAGCCATTTGGTAGGGCCATAAAACACAAAAGCCCGATTCCAGAGACAGCAGGAATAATCCCAACCGCACACCTCCACAGCCAGCAAATAAATCGCTGTTCTGTGAAGTTCTGCTATGGTATCCTTCGCCTGCTCTAGAATCGGGCTTACGATATTTTTTATTTGTCCGGGGCTTGCCGGCAGATGCTTTCATTTGACTCTGTGTGCTTGTCCCTTGGACTGATTATATGATAACAAAATAGCTGGGGCTTGCAGATGGTGAGCTTCCCACACTTCTGTGGGAAATTCCCCACATTTCATCACAGTCTGGAAAATGGCAAAAAAAATCCGCACAGTCATCTCCACTGTACGGATCACGATGCCATTGATTGTTGTAGGAATAAGGCATCCATCATTTTATCTATCATTTTTTGATTTTCTGAATTTAGTCTTTCATATTTTTCTATATGCTGCTCATTTTTCTTAGGAGGTTCATCCTCCTCATCGAGTAGCTGTTCGGTTGAAACATCCAATGCCTTTGCAAACCGCTTCAGCATCTTAAATCCCATCTCTCCGTTTTGACCACTTTCATATTTGGAAATCTCGGCGCGATCAATGTCTACCGCTTCGCTTAGTTTGCTCTGCGTCCATTTTTTCAGCATTCGATACTTTTTTATGTTCTGCCCAAGGATATACTCCTCGCTATGTACATCGATCACGCCGGACACCTCCTTCCTCTTTTGTGGTCTTACTTTATAATATCCTTTTTATGTCATTTTCGACATGGAGGCTCACTGTGTATTTCGCCTTGAAATCTACAGTTTCACTACTACTTTCTGCCGAAAATAGGTACTCGTACTCTCTTTGCCCCTAAAACGACAAAAAGACCGGAGCAAATAAAGTTACAAGCGTGTCGAACTCTGCGAAACTTGTCTCTTTATTTACTCCGGTCTTATAGATTCTATTGCCTATATGTACCGGCGTGTACCAGATTGATAGTTAACCCCAACCCACGAACAAGCGCACTTCGACCCAACATACTAGTAAACATCATCCGTATTGCGACTGTCCGTTTCAAATTCTAGCCGCGATTCATCTAAATAAAAATTATCTTTACTAAATATGTAATAAGTACCTTGTTCAACATCCAGATTCTTACTGGATGGAACGGTCAACTAACTATTTTCTGGCACACCTCCTATTGCCTATTTATTTTCTCTATTTATCATCTCACCACAATTTGTGGTAATTTTTACTATATCATAAAAAATACAATGAGTAAATAGGATTCGGCAAATTTTGTAGGATAAAGCAGAAACAAGTCTTTTCTTTGTGCATTATGTCTATTCAATGTTTCCCAGAATGATAGAAATCCGAATAAACCTCCTCTGCTACAGATTCTGGTTGCTTAGTAATAACCCTAATATGTCATAATTTTTAGACGTCTGCGTGATGTAAAGACGCTCTAGTGCCTCCTTTGTAAACCCGGATAACAAAAAAGCCGAGGCAGACCTAAGACGACCCATTCTAAGGTCATCCAAAGTCTACCTCGGCTTACCACGCACACTACGCTTTTGGCGTATTCGGGCAGCACCTACAGGCAAGTGTAAATTCAATCAGGCTGACTCACACGTCCTGCGGTGAGTCAAGCGGTTACAGCGAACAGTCACATCCTGTACTGTTCCTTCTTATCCTCGAAGTTCAGGCTCGGACCTGTGCAACACTGTGTTGCAAAATCATCCAGATATTCGTATCCTTGCAGCTTCCCATTCTTTACATACGCCACAGCCTTTCGACCATTAACGACTGCACGGGTCGCAAGCAGGACGCGCTTCCCTTTCGATGTGTAAATCCCACACTTAGAAATCATTTTAATCATCTCCCCTTCTTATTTCTCAAGCCTCAGCATCTTTCCAGATAGATGTAATCGGTTTGCCAATTTGTTCCTCGACAATTTTTCGTATCTCTGGATGTTTCTTCATATAAAGAAGCACCTGTTTATCTCTTTCCATATATTCATCGCATACAGGATCTTCGTCATCCCCATACAAATCTCCAACATTATCAGTGTCGCCAAGTTCCATTCCCATTTTAAGTATCTCTGCCAATTCACCACAATGTATAGCTGCATTCACGGTACTGCATACTGATTCTACCGCTAACTTTTTAGCAAGATTTTCCAAGCCAAGTACCTGCTGTGTGTAAATATAAGGTGTAAGATTTTCCGCATAGCAATCAATCATACGATGACAATACTCTAATTTTTCTCTCGCAGAAAGCTGAAACATCATATCTAACGACTGTGCTACGCCAATAATATCTGCCTCACTGTATCCTTTTTGTGACAAGTAGTCAATGAAATACTGGATGAACTCATGTACTTCATTAAGAGTTAGACTTCCATCCTTATCTTCCCAAATTTTATGTGACAGACCTTCTTCACGAGCAAGCTGTACGAGTATGATTTTAACAAATTCTTTTTCTTCATTGGGAAACTCAATTTTTCCTTTTCCCCTGAACAGTATTTCCATATCTCCACCGCACCGCTGAATCAGCTTCGTAAATTTTCTCCACAGCTTTTTTTCTGCAGAATCCATGTTTTCAAATGGAAGTTCTTCCTTTACAACCTCTTTTATAATTTGTCTTAAAGAAATCATAGAATTGTTCTCCTTTCAAATTGTTGACTCCATTATATCACTTATAGACTCCAAAACCTGGACATCCAAAGCCTATAAGATGTCCAATTTTATGGAATACTACCTGTAATTCCAGAGGACTTCAACTCACCCCTTGACTTCAACAACTTTCTATTGTATTATAGGAACAGGAGTTCCCGAACCTTTGTTCTTAGTATATAGGAACAGTTGTTCCTTGTCAAGTATCTTTACAAAATTATGTTGTAAATGTTGGTGCTTTCCCTCCAACAGACAACAGGTTATCCCACATGGAGGCATGACATGAAAAAAGAAACGAACTTTGAAACCAGTCCACTTAACACACAGGATGCCAAGGCAGAGGCCGCCACTACTCTGGCTCCTGACGCAACCAACGGAGATAAAATAAAAGCCCTCCGCACCGCCCAGCACATGAGTATGGCTGAACTGGCACGTCGGGCTTCTATGTCAGACCGTGCGATCCGCTATATTGAATCCAACCAGCGTGAACCAAGCGTAGACGCAATCCAGAAGATTGCCGCAGCTCTTGGAGTCACCACTGATTATTTTATGGATGAGACCACTTTCCAGCAAGAACTCAACGATGACCTCTTCTATGCAGATGTACGAAAAAAGTATGGCTCCCGTGGTGTTGCACAGGCAAAGAAAATAAAAGAACAGACCACAGCCCTATTTGCAGGCGGTGAACTGTCCGAAGAAGATCAAGCGGCATTTATCAAAGAAATGGAAGCACTTTTCCTCGATGCAAAAGCTGATGCGAAGAAATTTACTCCAAAAAAATATCTGCGGTAAAGAGTCACATTTACTCCGGAGGAAAGGAGTCTACTTTGAACACACGCATAATTGATACCGCCGATGCTGTGATTCGCCGCTATAAGACCCGGAATCCAGAAGAGATCATCTCACAACGGGCTATCAAATTGAAAGACATCCGTTTTTGCCACGACCTTCTGGGTTACTATACCGTCCTGCTGAACTGCGAATATATCGGCATCAATCCGAATTGTACAGCTGCCCAGCGTATATCTGCTCTGGCTCATGAACTGGGACACGCACTGTTTGACCGGAAGCATGCCAGCTCCGGCCAGGCATTTCAAGACACCTATTTTTATAGTCTGGACAACTCCAAGGCAGAAAGACGAGCAAATATCTTTGCTTCCGAACTGCTTCTGTCGGACGATGATATTCTTAAACCGATTGGCTATTACGAATTCAATGCCGACCGGATTCATCTGGAGACAAATATGCCATCCCACGCATCTGCAGCTTACCGGGCAATGAAGTATCAGGAACTTTTACAGGAATTCCTGTATACACACGGTGATGTACTCACCCCGGCTGAGATTGCCCAGAAAATCGAAATTGAAAAACACTTCGTAGATTTTAAGCTGAACATCCTCGCGGCAAAAGGATATCAGCTGCCAGTTCTTCCTGAACTCCACAATGATTTTCTGAAAGACTCCATGAAGAATAGCGAGGTGAAATGAGGTGAACTACTATTACTGCGATACCTGCCACTACTGTTTCTCTGCCGAGAAGTTCCCTGACCGTTGCCCTGATTGCGGTGCAATAGAATATAACGATCACGCAGCAGTACGGCAGGCAACAGATACCGAAGTAAAAGAACTGCTCAGAATTCGGGCAGAAGACAACGACTGAAAGGAGAACACACATAATGAAAGAACATAAATATTGGTCACTCGGAGCACTCGCTTGCATGACAGGCTGTTTCTACACAGGTTGCAAAAAACTGCAGCAGGCTCACAAATATTTTGCCTACGGCTCCCTGGTCTGCATGGGCATGACAATCTACTCCGGTCATAAAATGGCTCCGAAGAAGAAAAAAGCCGAAGAAAAGTAATTATATACGAACATCACCCTCACTGTGTACATACACCGCAGTGAGGGATTTTTATTTCCATTACAAACTATATGGAATGGATCGCACTTACTTCATTGCTTCCATCATAAGCCTGATTCCGACTTTCATGCCTTCCTCAAAAGCAGTCTTTTCCCATGCACAGCACACAGTGCCTTGCTGGTCCATGATTTTTTCCCAAAGCGGAATGTCTATTCCGTAGTCCTCAACCATCTCATCCATCCTCGGCAAGCCTCGAAGCCATGTTTCCAGTTCCTTTTCTTTTTCCTTTGCTACTTTCCCGGCCACTGTATTCTCCGGTGCAATGCTGTTATTTTCTGTGTAATGCTCATACACCAGATCCAGCAAGTTCTCCACTGGCGGATAATACTTCGGTTTCGTTTTCTTTAAGTATTCCTCTAGCATCTCTTTCAGTTTTTCTATAATGCTACCTACCTTCCTAACCGTGAGCAATACATTCTGCCCCCTGGTTAGGATGGATATTACCTCACAGTTCTATACATAGCAACTGAATTTTTCATTGCTTACCAGTATTTTGCTTCGGGTGCTTCATCTTCTCCTTCACTTCGTCTGGCACATCGATCAGGCCGAACCGGTAGAACATTCCGAATATGTAAGTTACGCCCCGGATATCGCCCAAAGCTTTCGGGCGATCTACCACTTCTCCTTTTATATTCCCCAGTGCCAGCAGTACCGAACTCCACGTCAGGCTCTTGCTACCTTCTCGACGATCGATCCATAGTTCTTTGGTCAGTTCCCCATTCCGCCCGGTCTTGATCTTATAGGAAAACGGCAATCCGGATATCGTCTTGAATCGGTATCCTTGAAAAGCAACCACACACTTCCAGAGATGCTGTTCATCATTACTGATCTGTAACGCTTCAACCGCTTTCTTCCTCTGCCGCATTCGTCGAAGCCCCTCTGCCACAACGCTGATCTGCTTCCTCTCACAGTTTTCTCTGAAATACACGCCTTTCTTATAAGGTAAATAAGAAGTCACCGATGCCTTTGACAGATTTAGCTCTGCTGCCACCGCTTCCAACGCTTCTTTATAAGGTATTCCCTGTTTTCCCTCAAAAGCAGAATTCACCGCATCTGCAATTTCCGATTCGTAAACACCGGCTGTGATCAATAGTTTCCGCACCTTGATGGGATTGAGAGATAGTGTGTCTGCGATTGTCTGAAGGGATTTATCTTCTTCGTAGAGGACCACGGCTGCCTGTATCTGCTCCTGCAGGATAGTTGCCGCATCATAGTTCGGCTTCAACGGTTTCCGGCCAGCACCGGGTTTTCTTGGTTTATATGGTCTTTTATCTCCCACAAAAATTCTCCAATCTCACAGCATTCCGATCTTTTTCCGATATTATATACTCAGCTTCCGGCCACGACTCACCTTCCCAGACAAAATCCGAATCATACCGCACAGCCTTGGCAGCTTCACCGCAGAAATCATTATCCACACACCACTGCATCAAGGTATCATCTTCCAACGTCAGATACCCATGAGCGAAACCACGCGGTATGTACATCTGCTTTCGATTTTCAAAAGACAGCACCGCACTGTAAGCATGACCGAAGGTTTCTCCTGGGCGCAGATCCACAGCCACATTGAAGATCGAACCATGTAGGCAAGACACCAGCTTCGCTTGGGCGTGTTCCCCTTCCTGAAAGTGCAAGCCACGCAATGTGAACGCTTTCCTGCTGTATCCCTGGTTAATCTGACAGATTGTGAAATCCACCGATTTGTCGTATGGCACAGCAAGATATCCTCTGAAGTCTTCAAAGGCCGGGGCTGTGAGTATTATTGGCTTCGTATCCATGTAGACTTCTCCTTTTATTTTCGTTTCAAACTATATGCTTTTTAGGAAAACACAGAGGTGTTCTCCCCCCTGTGTTCACCATTGCTTTCTGTACTCCCTTGGACTGATACCTTCCACCTTGCGGAACATCCGACTGAAGTAGTTTGCGTCTCCCATACCGACCGCAGCGCCAACCTCATCCACGGTCATATCTGTAAATCGAAGCAACTGCTTGGCTCTGGTGATCCGCTTTGAGATCAGATAGGTGTTGACCGTCGTTCCATATGTTTCTCTAAAGATTTTGGACAAGTAGAACTTATTGATAAAGAAGCGTTCAGACAGATCATCCAGTGCGATTTTTTCCGTGTAATGCTCGTCCAGATACTCCTTCACGGCTGCCAGTTCCAGCCGCTTTCGGCTCACCGTCATGCTCTCCGGATGCCAGGACTGCTCCATCAGCAGTGTAAGCAACATTCCCAGCTTCTCGTTAATCCGCATATCCCGGATGTAATCGGAAGATGATGCCAGATCGTAGATGTCCGTAAGGAGCGTAGTGAATGGTTTTATATCCGCCGGATGGAATACAGGTCGACCGCCACGCTCCTTGTATTTCTCATACACAGCCGGAAGGGATGGTGCATAAAAATGGCACCATTGAAGCGACCAGAGATTGTCAGATGTAGAATGGCTGTACGCTTTTCGGCAGTCGATGAACACACAGTCTCCCTCGCCCAGCTGATAAGTCTGTCCCTCATAGGAAAGTTCTCCCTCTCCAGACAGAACGATGAAGCAAAGAAACGATACCAGATCCGATCTCTGGGATATATGTGGGTGAACAGCCTGCAAAGAGCCGACCTCCTGCAGATGGAACAAGGATGTTCTGGCAAAGGTTGATGGGGTGTAAATGATTCGGGAGGAACTTACGGAAAAAGACTGTGGATTGAATAGTTCTTGTTCCATAATTGCTCCTTTCCAATATCACTTGTTCTTTCTTAGGTCTCTCTTATTTCTTTACTCCCAGCTGAAGCACATTCCTTTGAAGCCATCGGCTTGTTCTTTACTGGTAAAGACTACCTTGATTTCATTCTTCACTGCGCAGTCATCACTAACTACCAGAATATGTCTCTGAGAAAAATCATAATTAAATGTTACCGTTGGTGATTCATACAATTCCCCATCTACATAGATATCTGCCTTGTTGTCACCGGATTCGTAGGTATAGTCGATTCCGAGTATGCCTGATGCACTTGTGTTGATAGTAAAAGTAGTATCGTCCACCCGTTCAAAGTCAGAACTTGCATCGTACCAGACAAAATTATCGAACTTATGCACATCTGCATTGATCACATCTACATCTGACATCTTTCCTGTAGAAGCAGCCACATTATCGTCAATGACCGCCTTAACAGTTTCAAAGTATATTTCCTGTCCAACATCATTCGGGTGGACACCATCATTGGACAAGTCATCATAAGCCTTTCCAGAATTGTTAAAGGCATCAATTGTATCTGCTACCGGAATACCATAATGCTCACAGATACTCTGAATGGTAGTCATCTTCTCGGTATACTCACGCTGGGAAGATTCCAAGATGGAAATGATGGAACAATCCGGGTATTTGCTTCTGATGGCTCGGATGATGGACTCATAGTTCGTAGAAAAGCCATCTGTACTATCATTCTGACCATAGCAGATGATTGCCAGATCATAATCCACATCATCATTCAATGCCATTGTGCGAACATAACCGGCATAGGATGCGTTGCCGCCCATGGAGACATTCGTTACCGAAACCGACACATTATTTTCAGTTCTCAGATATCCCTGCAGTTGCTTAAACCACTGTTGACCATCCGTCTGAGTGCCAGCTCCAGCACCAATCGAATCACCTACGACTAGCACATTCACATCAAAGCCATCTTCCAGTTTCTGATAGAAACTATCTTCCGCCTCTTGCTGTTTCAAAGCCGCCTGCTTTTCTTGTTCCTCTTGATATAGTTTTTTATTAAGCGCCTGAAGTTCTGCTGACTTTTTATCTTCTTCCACTTTATTCATCCATAAAAGGGCACCCAACAGTGCTGCCAATATTACAATTATTATTCCGTATATCAGATTTTTCCGGGAGCTACTGCGGTACCCCCCCCCGTTTATTATGACTCATATTTAACGACTCCTTTCAATCGCATTCTATTATGATTTCAAAAATCAATTGTCCTGATTTTTCGCAAATTCTATTTTTCTCTTCTCTTTCCAAATAAAAACGGCACAAACCTATTGCAAAACAAAATTACTGGTACCATCAATAATGCTATAGCCATAAAATAGAACCAATTAAATGGATAAAGATAATTATTCTGAGCTATTTGAGGAAATACTTTTCTTCCCACAAGATGTAAAACTTTAATCATACTGAAATGCAGAACATATATAATTATTGAGTTTCTGCCATACCATCCTAGCAATGCATTCTTTTTCAAGCACTTCGAGAGTTCACAGATAAATACAATTCCAGAAATTGCACCGATTAAAAACAGAATTATGTTGCCATAGTTGTTTTCATACATAGCAACCGGAGTATTAACTGCCGAAATTGCTACCACTACTGGTCCTAGAAAAATCCAGCAGGAGGTTTTGTTTGGTACTGCTTTCCAATCATGATGTTTTACACAATATCCCAGATAGTAAAACAAAAATGCCATCGGTACTATTTCAAAATGAAGCAGCGTCGTTACATTTAAACAACTTATTCCAATTATTAGTCCCAAATCAACAATTAGAACAATTACCTTACCAACGCTGCTGTCAAACACTTGTATCCTCTGTAAAAAGTACAACAGAATTGATACATAAAACAGAACTATTAAAAACCATGTGAGGAAGTCGTTTACCCCCCCCCCTGTTCAAAATGAAGTTTAGAGTACCAAGTACTGCTTGAGGTACCAAAAGATTTTTTACCTTTTTCACCAGATAATTCTTTGCTGGAATTACGTTCTCACTAATGCACATTCCAGAAAGGAAGAAGAAAAGTGGCATATGGAAAGCAAGTATAAACCGATTTCCCGGATCGTTTAAATTTCCTATGCAATGTCCCAACACAACCAATAATATTGCAATTCCTCGTGCGACATCTATCCACAATATTCTTCCATTTTCACAATTTTCCTGCATTATGTTTCCTCCACACAAATGGAAATTACTTTTTTACCATTCTCATAATTCTTCCAATCAGCATTTTAAATTCCAAAGTTCTTCTATTGAAAAGCACCTCAACCAACATTGTAATAACGGTACATACAATAATCTTAATTGCCATTCCGACAACACCACCGATCGGAACAAAGTGATTGATTCCAACCGAGCATCCAACAATAATGGCCGCTATTAGAAAGCTCCTCAATTGAATCAAATAATACTCTTTTGCACTTTTCTCTAATTTGTTAAATACGACCTTTCCCTCGTACCAGAATGAGGTGAACAATCTTGAAACAGCGGTTGCAACAATAACGCCTGCCACACCAATAGCATAACCAAGAATAATTGAAAGAATAATATTTAATACCGCAGCCACCAAATTAACATATTGTACTTCTTTGAATATTCCCATAGTTGAACGGCATATCCAAACAGTGTTCGTCACCATTCGCAAATAGAATACGATCATTACTGCAATAACCAAATCCATTCCCATCACATACTCGGAGCCAACCCAGATTGGTATAAAATCCTGAATTACTGACATATAGCAGGCAACGCAGTATGTTCCAAATACAGAGAAGAAAAACATAATACACTTAATCATGTTATAAGATTTCTGCTTTTCTCCTGTTGCATAAAGATTTCCAAAGCTTGCGATCAGTCCGCTAACAATAATTGATGCTATCTGTGCAAGGTAAGCCATCACCATATAATAATTGGCATAGTAGCCAACCATTATCGTTCCGAACATTACTGAAACAATAATGTTGTCTGTTTGGTCAAGAATAGTATCCGAAACTTTAAACAGGAAGGTGGCTTTAACATTTTGAAAAATGCCTTTTTTGTCCACCACATCTACGGTATTTGAACACTTATTCCTCAAATACGGATATTTTCTTAATGCTATTTGATTTTGGACAAAATTATTTCCAATCGTGCAAGCTACTTGAATCAACAGATATCCAAGGAAATCTCGTCTTATGTACAAATATATTAGCTGTAGCACATACATAATAATTGTCGTTATTGTACTACAGTTATTTAATAGATACTCCTTTTGATCTGCCCGTATGACCATTGTGCGGTATATAACAAAATATGAAGCAACCGAATTCAGGAGATACAGGAGATAGTAAACAACCAGTTCATTGTGCGGAAGATCACTTTTAACAAGAACTCCCAGGAAAGGAACTATGGCAATACCGACTAAAGACACGCAAACAATAATGATGTTATAGATTTTCTTAAACTCTTGTGTCAATGCGCAAATTTTATCTGTATCTTCTTTTTCCAAAGCCGAATACAAATAAAACATCAATACATTGCCCAATCCAAGTTCCGCTAATGCTAATACGGACAATATATTTGTATATAAACTGCTAACGCCATTATACTCTGCACCCAACAGCCTGATAAACGCCGTCTTCGTTGTAAACGAAAGCAACATTATAGCAGCTTTGTTTATTAATCCTGTTGAGACATTTTTTAGTGCCTTTTGGCTTCTTCCCATATGAAAATTGTTCCCTTCGCCGTTATTGTAATTTTCGTGGACAATAGAACCCTAGTGCCGAGGCAAGAGTTTTTCCCATAAGCATAGGTTTAGAAGTTTTATAATCGATTCCCATTGACCCGGACTGTCCTGAAAAGTCAGGATATAATGCCATTCGCCGACATTTTATATTTGTCATCTTATATCGTTGGTAAAATACCTTCTCAAGCCACATTCCATTCTTATCATCAACATCTTTATATGCATCAACAAATACGTCTTTATACGTTTTTGTCGGTATCCCGTAAAACCTCGTTTCGACACCACTTGAAATCTTCTTAAGTTTATTCAAACCTATCGTCCAAAAATATGTTTCATTCATGTCAGCCAAGTTGATAAATTGATTTATATTATCAACTTTCAACCGGCCTGTAAGTTTGCAAAAATACGATGCTTCTTTCAGTAGATTGCTATTCTTCAAAGCATATTCTATGATCTCGCCCTCTCCATACCCTTTTCCGCAAAATGCTATCATCTTTTCATTTCCTGTAAATGATAGCCATTCAAATTTTTTCCCTTTCTTCCTTGCAAATTCTATCAATCCATTATCTATCGGATATCCACTATTATCCACAAAAACAATGTTTAGAAATCTTGTGAATTCTATGCTCCACTTTATACAATCAATATACTGCTGAAGCCTTAGATTCACATCTGTAAGAGAAAGTTGAAAAGCATTAGGATTTGGCTTAATGCATCCGGTAATCACTAAAACAGTTTTGTTCATGTCAAGCATAGCACGGTCTCCTTTCTGCTATGCTTAACCAGATCAGTAAGCTTTCGCTTACCCCCCCCCCCCGTTTAATTTTACCATCAATGAACATCAATCCGATTTTCCGTGGTAAAACTGCACATAACAATTGATTAAGCAAAACCTTTCTATTTCCATCTTTAGTTCTATGATGTATCAGACAAATCGGATAATCCTCTTGTCCAACATGGTCTCCATAATAAACCATCTCGCATCCATTTCGAATATACTTTTCTGGCAGTCTTCCATACTGTGATGGATCTGACCACGCTTTCAATTTGTACTTTTTCACTAACAGACTTAATATTGATTGATCTTCTCGGTGGTCATAGAAGTATGCTGCTTCTTGTTTCTTATCTTCTGGAGGAGCAAGTGCTTTTATATCACAGCAATACTGAAGCCACTCATCAACGAATCTTGTGCTGAGCTCAGATTTCTTGAACGCACAAAAAGTTCCAGAAATCTGAGCAGATTCCTTATATTCTTCTGTGTTGCAATCTAAAACATCAAATGTTTTCTGTTTCGTAAACTGTTTTTCCTTTAGGGGAAGTACCGAAACCCAAACATCCTGCTCCTGCAATTTAGAAAGAATACCATCTACATTTCTGAAGAAGCAAGCCCCGGAATCACAATAAAAAAGGATTTCTCCATCCTTCATATTATCCAGCGTCTTCTTTATCAAATATGGTTTCCATAACCAAAGGCCATTTCCTCGTTTATATTCAAAAATGCTTGCATTATCCTTTTTAAACGATTCTTCTATGTCCTCGGGACCATATTCTATAACATCCGTAAAGCCTGCACTTTTAGCCGTTTTTGTCTGCAATTCTTGTGCAGCACGATATGCTTCATTTGCATAGCTTATTAAAATGATTTTTTGCTTTTTCTTTTTTGGAAAAGCTATCGCATCCATTTTCTCACTTCCTCTCTCTCCATCTACGAAACTTGACTTTCATCGTTATCATTTTTCAAGTTATAATTACTTATTGAAAAAAGGATAAATATTGTCGGTGTCCATAAATAGTAATAATATGGCAACCCGGTTAAAAATTGGTCTACTAGCGTCTGCACCATACTATACACCACGAAAATCCATGCACTGTTATACGCTATATTATTTCTTAATTGTCCCATAATTGTTTTTATCGGAATAAGAAGTAAGTAATAAGCATACAATACCAGTCCAACAACCCCAAAATCAAAATAGATCTGGTATATCGGTCTATCAACGTAGGTATAGTTATAACCCATTCCAATCAAAAAGTTCTTCATAAAATTCTCATTGAATTCAGCTTTCATATTGCTTAATATTGTAACTCTTGTTTTTGCTGATGGGTCAAGGGATGCCGTATTAAAATTGAGCAATGTTCCTATACCATTTTTTATTGAAATATACATCGCATCAACTTTATCTGCAAAATATGTTATTTTACTTCCTACATAAGCAATAGCTGCAATTGTTACAACAGTAATTAGTAACTTCTTTGCATCTATTTTCCGATTAAAATATCTTATATACCAAATGATAAATACTATAATGGAACAAACCATAACGGATCTATTTCCGAATGAAAACACACCTATGATGTCGGCAACCACAAATATCCAAGCTATAACTTTTTCAAATTTATTTTTTTCTTTATAAAATAAACACGCTATAAAATTGAATTCCAATGCTCGCGACATTGTAATAGGGTCTCCACCTTGACTCAACCACAGTTTTCCAGTGTTGTCAAATGTAAGACTCAATCGTGTAAATCCATTTGTTGCTTGAAACAAAATAAGTATTGCAATAAATCCCGACACCCAAAAGAGTATTTTGCCAAAATAAGCAAATTGAATATACTCTTTATTCGTTGACAGCGCATATATGATTGCCAACAAATACAAATGAAACGTAATAAGCTGCGTGGTACCTTGATTACTTACTAACGAAATCAACAATAACAACAATTGTATTGCTGCTAAAATCCTTGTTGCGTTTGACATTCTTATTCTATAAAGGCTATTTATATCAAGAAGTAACAGTGCCGACAAAAGCATTATTACAACCGAAACGTCCATGCCTATTGCCACATTTTTTAAAGCTGTATTAAATTGCATTCCTACAAATACAAGAACCAACCCCAAAGATTTTCTAAAGTCTTTGGCTGCGTCAATTTTTTCCACCATTTCATCTCCAATGTTTTACAATCAATTACTATATAGTTTCCTATATTCGCATTGGAATGTGCTCAATTTTATTGTTTCTCGATACTTCTCTGCATCTTCATTCCATTCCAACTTTTGATCCAAGGCCTGTGTAATTGCTTCAGACAACGCTTGTGTGTCTTCCGACACAAAGGTAATCCCCAACTTGTTCTTTGCAACTATATCACCCAAACTACCGTGATCCGATGCCACCACTAATCTTCTTGCCCAAACAGCTTCCGTTAATGGGCCGCTTGCACCATCAAACCGTTTTCGATATGGCAGCAAAATATAATCACAAGCTGCAATTGCCGCGCACAATTCTTCATCTGACAAAAACTTTAGTCTTAATGTCACCTTTTCTTTATAAGGTTCAATATTTTTTTCGATGTACGCTTTATCAAAATATCCTTCTTTTCCTGCGATTAGCAGCTGATACTTTCTATCAACGGTCTTTAATGCTTCCAGCAAAATATCGAATCCCTTATAATACCTCGTTTCGCCGATTACTCCTAAAACCGGTACCTTAGGATTCAATCCCCAATATTCACAAGCTTGCTCTTTTGTTTTTAAATCAAATGCATACAGTTGAGGGTACTCGATGTGTTTTACATTTTTGATTCCGATTCCGTTTAATTCATGCTGGAGCGACTTAGTATGTACCACACCATAGCTTATCTTTCCAAACAAACGTCTAAGACTTATATCTACAATTTTGTTTCTTCTGAACTGATGGAAAGTTACGATTGTCTTTTTTCCTTTCAAAATACCCAAACCGGTTCCAAAATGACGATACAGTACGTCTCCATACAAGAAATGAATTACGTCCGGCTTCTCTTTCTTGACGACCGCACTCACTTCCGACAACCACTGATGATAATCGCGGACTTTTCTATAGTCATACGTTTTCTTATATTCGTATTTCTTAACGCCAAAGTCCTCCTCATCACTAGGGATCAGTAGAACCTTTTCCATATTATTTTCAGGATCACTCAATAGACCCTTTAAGTACGGCTTATGATGACCATTCAAAACCACATCAACATATAATATCTTCATTTTTTCACCTTCTTGCTCGAAATCACAGTGCTTTATCTAAAAAGTCCTTTGATTCCTTAATATATTTTTTCATCAGCTCATTGCAGTCAGCATAATTCCACTGAAGACTGTCAACCGCTTCCGCTTCTGATATAATGCAACTGCCCATTCCTACTCTATTAAGCAGATCTGTGGTTCGTGATCCAGTCTGATTATGAGTGACAACAATCAACCGCTTATTAAATATCAAAGAAAAGGCCGTAGCATGGAAAGAAGATGCTACTACATATTCGGCATTTGCAATGTAATCAATAAATTCCCTAGGTCCTATATCTTTAGCTGTCTTACATCCCGGAATATAAAATGGTGAAACTGCTTTTAATCCAGTCTTTTCTTTCAGCAGCTTGACCGCAGCTTTAAGCTTTGGCGTTATCTGTGTGGGATACACAAAAATATACTTTTCCTTTTGCCCAGAAGGTTTTGACACTTTCTGCCACTGATCCTGTGTCAGTAAAAAAACCGGATCTAATACGACCGTTGCTTCCCTGCCTGTCAAATCAGCAACAATTTTTCTTCCGCATTCTTCTCTGACAGAAAGCTCTTGAATATTATTAATTCCTTCAATGGTATCTTTTCTGTGTTCCTCCGGAATTGACGTCACCCCAAAACTTGGTGCATAGGAAATGCGTTTTTTCTCAGAATCCGCAAATTCCAAGTAAAAATCTTTGCACACTCCAAGCCCAACATTCCAGACTTGATCGCTTCCTGTAACAAATGCATCAAAATCCTTATTAAGCTTTTTTAATTCAGCCGTATCGTTGCATTTTTCTGTCAGATTTAAGGCATTTTCCCGAAATTCGTTATATCTTGAAATTCTTCTTTTGCTTGCCGAAATAGTAAATAAATCAACAATACCATCAGGAATAGATTTTACTGTCGAGATCAATTTGTTATCGAACTCACGATAGTCAATCAGTTTTGCATCATGTCCTACTGAGTTCAAATACTCAACCAACGCATACGCCTGTAAAACTGCTCCCCAGTTTTGGGCCCAACTATATGTTATCGTTGCAACTTTCACTTCTATTCTCCTCTTCTATCTTGGATGACTTGTTCACTTTATCAATAGAAGCTTTAATACGCTCCGCATATTGTGCCAAGTCATCGTCAAAAATATCGTTTACATCATAAACCTGAAATTCTTTCCAGTTACGTTTTCCAGCTTTATCAGCCTTTCCGCGATTCAGTTTTTGCTGTGCTTCTTCTATAGATTTATGGAAGTAATGATTAATCACCAAATACTTGTGACTTACTGTCTGAGCAAACATCCCCTTAAACTCTGTTCCCTCTTCATCAACAAGATATGCACCTATTTTACAAATTGCATAATGCGGACTAATAAATCTTTTGATAAATCGCGGATTACAAATTGTTTTCACATTGTAATTACCTGCAAAGTTATCCTCTCCTCGATTTACATAAGATTTTATCACAAGATCATTGGGTTTCTTTTGTAAATAAGAACTTCCATACATATACCAATGTGCCACAACACCAACGGAATTTTCCTTCTTTTGCGTTATTTTATAAAGGATTTTTGGGAATGTAGCACCGTTTTTTGTTCTTATAAATTCATCTGCATCCAGAAAGCACATCCATCTGCACTGGTTCTTATATTTTTCCAACGCATCATTGTATGCTTCCAACTGCTTGAATTTACCAGGAAACCAAATATACTCTACCACACCATCTTCAATGTATGGCTTTAATATTTCTTTTACATTATCTGTGCTTTCGTTATCATACAAATAAAACTTTCCGACTCCACAGACAATTTTGTGATATTCTATCCATTCCTGAATATATGTGGCCTCATTTTTTATAATACAGACAATTGCCGTTTCATACCGATATGGTTTTTCCATATCTGCTTTTAACTTGTCGGCTACGATTTTTCGTCCAATTATTTTTTCATAAGTTCTGAGTACACCATACTTTATAGCCGCATACGGCGTGCAAACTGCTATCATTGCAGAGGTTATTATTTTACTTCTCTGCCCCCCCCGCGTACTTTTTCATAGAGTCTGCTAGAGTATTTAAATATCTCTGTCATTTTTATCTTTAATGCGAGCTTATTCATCTCTCAATCACCTGTTATCCCTTTATCATTCTCTTGAATTTTTCAAACATCCCTGTTTTATCCAAAAAGAGCATACCAGCATATTTCACAGGATTTGTTTTTCCGCCAAACTTCTTAGCCGCTTTTAAATATCCTTCTTCATCCAACGTTTCAAAAAATTCTTTACGTTCCCCTCCGCGCCCTACAGAAGTAATCAGCGGCTGATTTTTATTCAAAATTGCCTCTAGTGTCGTGTCGATCATTTCTGCGTGACGTTCGACATACTTCATGCAGCTCTCACCTTTTGAGGTCAGACACAGAATAGCAGAAACTCCCTTGTTTTCACTTTTGTTTCTAAATTCTGGAGACCCCCAATAATCGCCCAGTACAATATCTGCGTTAATTGCATCGCCTTTATAATTACACTGATAGCAACTATTTCTTTTAAATACACCGTACAAATACTGAAGGACATAACCATCCAACTGGAAAGACAGTTTTTCTGACTTTTTACCATTTTGGAATTCATATAATGCTACCGGCGTATTCCAGCCATATCTACCTTTACTTCTGAAATTGGCACGTACCATTTTGCTATGGTATTTTTTCTCCTCATCACATTTAAACTTTTTCCAAACCTTTGGTGAAGGTACACCTCCGCAAATAAGTCCAATAAGATAAAGATTTTCAGGATTACCAAAAACGTTACGAATTGCTCCTGTTTGACAGGGCGTTCCAATAAAAAGAACTTTCTTACCGCTATTCAGTCCATTTCTAACTAGGTTATATGCCTCCGACATATCGCTCTGAACGTATTTGCTGCTCTGTAATTTCCATGCATCATTTATATTGTCGACCGCGATATGTTTTGCCACCAATTCGTCTGTCCACGCACATCCGACAACAATATTGCCTTCCCTTAAGAACTCTTCTGTTAGAATTGCAGCAATTCCGCCGGAAGCACTCTTCAATCGCTTTTCGTCATCTGTTCTAAACGCAGCCTTGCACAAAGCATCTGAAAGTTTTCTTTCTGATGGAGTCAGATTAAGATAGCTACATTTTTTATCACATAAGCCGCAAGAAATACACTTTTCTTTATCAATCTCCGGTACTGCAAATCCCTCAGAATTTGCTTTCATTGTTATAGCTTTCTTGGGGCATACTGCTTCACATGCACCACACCCATAACAATGCTGTTCTAAATCAAAATCTAACATTATCCGTAATCCTCTCTATTTTCCAAGCCCAAGCAATATTCAAAAATTTATCCTCTATTCTTGCAAATCATCTCTATTGATTTTATATGGCTTTCTATTACATTCTCATATGTATAATTACTTATTTTTCTGATGTTGCTTTCTCCAACAACTTTTTCATCGGCTCCAATCATTTTCTTCATTGCCTCTGCCAATTCTTTGCTATCGTTTACTGGAACAATATAGCCATTCACGCCATCTTCGATTAATTCTGCAGCTGCTACACACATATCCGTTGATACCACCGGAAGCCCTGCTGCCATTGCTTCGTTTATAACAAGGCCCCAAATATCCTCACGTGTCGGAAGAACAAAAAGATCTGCCGCTTTATAATACTCAAATATTTCTTCTTTTGGTTTAAACCCAACCAACTGGACATTTTTTAGATTATGATCAGCAATATACTGTCGATACTGATTTTCTTCTTCACCGCCGCCTACTATGACAAGTGAATAGTTTTCATCCAGTTCCTTATTCCACGCTTTAAGGAGTACATCAAATCCTTTTCGATAAATGAATTGCCCAATTGTCAATACCATCTTGGACTTGTCTACTCCAAGTTTCTTTTTGTACTTAGCCTTCTCAGTTTCTGAAAGCGGTTCTTTTAATATTTCATCTGCATGAAGGGATGTGAATGGATGGTAATAGATTTTATTTTCATCTGCACCAAAGTATTTAAAATACTCTGCCGCATGGCTACCACTTGCAAAATACCCAGCTGCATGTGTAACCAAATATCTTTTTATGATATTCTTTATAAAGTTCTTGCGAATAAATGCTCCGTCCAAATTCATTATGTATGGAACTTTATTTTTAATACAGGCAAGTTCCAATCTAATTGCATTCTTTATGTGGTAGTCATATGCCAAAACCAAATCATACTTTTTTATCTGCTTTAGTTCCTCTTCAAATTGCATCCGTCCAGATTCTTCAAGTAAAGATATTGAATTAAGGCCCGTGTCTTTACAAAACCACGCAACATTTCTATTCTGATCTGACATCTTATCAAAAACGACAAGCATATCATACTCTTTTGCAAGTCCCTTAAATACTTCTACTCTATATGGCGATGGAAAATCCGCAAATGCCAATATCTTTACTTTCATCGTTTAATATCTCCTCTTATGCTTTCAAATCTCCCTGTGGCTTCATCTTAGTACCCTTTTTCTCACATTCATAAATCTTGGCATCTACTAAGAAACGATACCAATAGGCCTGCAGGAAATGGAATATCTTTCCCTCTGGTCCATCTAAGAAGCCCAGTTTAATATAATAGCGATAGATGAAATACAAGTGCGCACGAAAGAACTTTGGCAATCTATAATATCCGCTATTCTTTACCACACGCTTCATCTTGGCCTGTCCAGACGATGTGCCATCCTGCTCTAGACTTTCATCCATCTCATTTTCAAGTGTCATCTGGTGATCCAGCACTTCACGGTTACTGTACCAGTTATGTTTTGCTGTCCACCATTCCAAGTCTTTCTGATTGTTGTCAATCAAATCGTGCTTGAACTCAACAGTTGTTCCTTCGGACAAAATCATGTGTTCATCCATAATTTTCATCTCGCAGGATGCCTTACCTGTACGGAAAATACGGAGTAGCAACTCCGGATAACGACCACCATGCTTGATCCATCGCCCCATAAAATAAACTCTACGTCGAAGGATAATGCCGTTCACTGGAGCCTTAACCTTCGGAAGTCGTTCATCAATTTCCGCAGCCAAGTCTTCCATAATTTCTTCATCAGCGTCCATGCGCATCGACCACTCTGTATCGATGTCAGTGTTTTGGAGTCCCCAATTCAGTTGATCTGCATAGGAAACCCATTTGTTCTGGTAAAAATCAAGTGCTGAACCAATTTTCTGAAGTTCCGCATTCAATTCTTTACACAGCGCTTCTGTTCCGTCTGTACTGAAGCTATCTACAATAACGAATCTCTTGGCAACTCCACGAAAAGACTCTATACACTTTCTGAGGTTCTTTTCTTCATTCTTTGTCAGTATAACAACTGTTAAATCTACCATTCTATTTTCCTCACAACCTCTTAATAACCTTCGCCGGGTTTCCCGCAATCACGCAGTTATCCTCAAACTTGCCAGCAACCACAGCACCGGCACCTACCACACAGCCATCGCCCAGCACGGTGCCTTTCAGGATAATGCTGTTGCACCCGATAAAGCAGTTCTTGCCAATCTTAATCTCTCGGCTTGGAACTAGATCACTGTCTCCACCATTTTCATCCCGTAGCAGTTTATTTCTCGCTTCTACTTCGATGGGATGAAAGTCATTGTCCAGAATCTTGCAGTTTCCACCAATGCAAGTGTTTTCACCAATCGTGATTTTTTTCCGGGCGTAAATCGTTGCTCCACTTATCCCGACATTGTCTCCAATTTCAATTTCTGCTCCCGGAGCACGAGTGACAATGATCGTCCGACTGTAAAGGCCAACCAGATTACTAAGGAAGCTGCTCTTGATTGTGACGTTCTCACCTATCTTCAGCTTGGCGCCGCCTTTGTTGAAGATAATCGGAACACCCTTCAGCAAGAGGTTCTTTCCATATTCAACTTTTGTCATCTTCATAACCAGCTTGAACCAGTTACTGTTCATACCTCTCGCCTCCTTTACAACTTCAGAATTTCTTCTGCGTACTTTCTCACAGACACATTTCTAGTCAGGTTCTTTTCCAGATTCTCGCGGCCTCTGGCTCCCATTGCCTTCAACTCGCTATTTCCAGCGTTATCAATGAACCAGCGGATGTTTTCCTCGACCTTGTCATACTCACCCGGCTCACAGCAGAGACCACCGTGTGTATCTTCAATCAAGCAACGCACCTCTGAGCCTGACTCCAGGACCCCTAAAATGGGCTTCGAAGCGGCCATTATGCCGTATGCCTTTGATGGGCAGCTCACGCCTTTAATTCCTTTTGCGTTCACACACCAATGAACATCACCGGCGTTCAAGCTATAGATGAGGTCAGCCTTATCCTGATACGGAATGAAAGTCACATTGTCCATGTGATGCTGTTTCACATAGAGCACCAACTTGTCCAGCACGGAACCAGCACCAACAAAAGCAAATACAACCTCTCGGCCATCTGCTGTTTTAGTGCCTGGCTTGAATCGCTCTATAACCTCGATCAATTTTTCAAGATCATAGTACAGACCAATATTGCCGGAGTACATGATGACAAACTTGCCATCCAGACCGTACTTCTTCTTGAAATCCAGAACTCTCTCATTATTTTCACCCAACGGGTAAATCTCGTTCTCGTCAATCCAGTTGTTGATCATGACGGTCTTCGGGACTTTCTTGCCCTCAAATCGTTTCTCTACTGTTTCCACCAGATCGCGTCCGACTGTGATCACAAGGTCGCTGCGCTTGCAGCTGAACTTGTCGAACCACATCATTGCATCGGTGATAAACTTGCTCTTGGTGTAACCGACAGCCAACACCTGCTCCGGGTTGAAATCCTGAATGTTGTAAATGTACTTGGCGTGTTTCATCCATTTGCCCCATACGCCCAGTAAACCGCCAAGAATTGGTGGCTGAGAGATGGAAAACACATAGTCCATCTTGCCGACCTTAAAGGTCGCGCCCATTGCCCCAAAGAAATAGGAAACAATGTTCTTCACACGGCTCTTCTTATTGGTCTTACTAAATTCCGGCACACGGATTCGCAGCACCTTCACGCCGTTGATTTCTTCTTCGTAATATTTCTGCGTCTTGTATTTATCTTCAATAGTTCCCAAGTAACTCGGCACCACACAGATGACCGTGATATTGAATTTATCCAGCATACCCTCCGCCAGTTCACGGAGGATCTGCCCCGTTGACGCAGTATCTGGAATATAGTAATGAGCATAAATCAGGAGATTCTTCTTATTTGACATTCCGCTATATTCCTCTCACAAGTTTTTATATCTAACCGCCGATGCAGAACACCGGCGGGCTTTATCTATATCAAGCAGTGTGTTCATCACACTGTAGTTATCATTTTTCTCACAGTGACCATCTACTTTTCCGACCACCACTGAATCTTTTATGTAGACCTGTCATGGGCTACTCACTCATTTCGCTTCAACTGAAACTTTATGGTAGACACCTTCATACCAACTCACTAACAAAGTGCTAGGTCTTATTGTCATAACTCGCAGTCGCACTTCTCCCTTTTTCAAAGTGCTGACCTTTATTGTCATAACCCGTACACCAACTCACTTTGTTAAAACTGTACAAGTTCATATCTTTCTCTTGTTGCAACATGAACAATCATCTATCCCCTACTACCTCTAATTCCCCAGAAAAATGCAGTTATCATGTCCGTCTTTCCTCTACAATAAACTTTTCCAGAAAAATAGATTTTGGGCTTTTCAACGCTTTCAACCTCCACCTCTAATTCTTCGGAAAAATGAAAGTATCATGTCCTTCTCTTGCTCTGCAATAAAACAGGCTCGCAGTAGGGGGATTTTGCATGAGTTTTATACGCCACCGTAGACCATCATGCCGCCACTGAAAGTTTGAGGTAGACATTCGTAGGGGCCGCTATAACAACAAGGTCCGCATCAGCGTATGCAGCCTTTGCATCCAGTGTTGCGGTCAGGTTCAGTTCTTTTTCTGCGAGATACTTCTCGATATAGTCATCCTGAATCGGAGACTTACGGTTGTTGATCATGTCCACCTTTTCCGGAATAATATCCACAGCAGTCACCTGATGGTGCTGAGAAAGCAATGTGGCAATCGACAAACCAACATAACCGGTACCAGCAATCGCAATTTTATAGTCCTTTTTCATAATTCTATATCCTCCTGAAATTCATCTTACTTGTATAGAAGGCTCATATTAAGCCAAGCAATCTATATCAAAACAGTGTATTCACCATCCATAGCGGATGATCTATTGCACTGTGGCTATTCCCCCAACTTTTCCACGAAAAAAGCCCGCCGCCAAGCGAGCCGTTTTGTCGTGTCCATTTTTGGGTATGCTTCGCCATTCCGCCTTTTGCAAGGCAGACGTTCAACCAGTCATGACGCCTGTTGGTCTCAAACGCGGCAAGGCGACGATTTGAGTCCGCGAGGGTTTGTCCGTCCGGTTTCCTGCGTACACCTCCTAAGAAGTTTTTGCGAACCGTTCGGTTCTGGACGCTTCTTGCGCGAGCTGTGACGAAGCAGTCTGCCTTCGGGCGCGATGCGCCTTCAAGCTCTTTGATTATAGCATATTCGCCGTTATTTGGCAAGTGAAATTCCTGTTTTTTTGCGTTTCTTCCTATTTTAAGTATTTCACCGAATCTGGAAAGTCGTTTTTTCATCTGACCGACCAGAAGTGACATCTTCTTGTCATTTTTTTTGCCGCCGTGACGCAAAGAAGTCGCCTTGCATGAGGACGGCTGACTTCTTTTCAGCGCTTCCATAGGATTTCGACGCCCATCTCGACCTTCTGCGGACGCCCGAACATTTCGATTTCGATAAACGCCTTGCGCTTGTGACGGTCGATTTTGCGGATGAGCCCCTCGCGTCCGACCAGCGGACCGGACGTGATGACGACCTTGTCGTTCTCGATGAAACCCTCGGACATGCCGACGATCTGCTCTTTGCCGCCGAGGCCCTCCATGAACGTCACTTCCGCCGTCGTCAAGGGGACGATTTCGCCGTCTGCGCCAAGCAGACGCTTGAAGCCGTACAGCCGCCGCATTTCCGTCTGGAACAGCTCAACCTGCTCCGAAATCACGAAGACGTACCCCGCGAAAAGCGGGAATTTTTCCAGGCGCCACTCGTGGTTTCGCTGTACTTTTCGCTCCGTCAGCGGGATGAAAATCTTCTCCGCTGCTTCCGGGCTGATCATCCGTTCGCACTGCTGCTTCATGTAAAATTCGTTGCCCGTCCTGACTTGCATGACATACCACATGTGCGACCGCCCCTCCTTGGAAAGGAAAAAGCGTGGTGACACCGACTGCACGCACGCTTCCTATGGTTCATGCTTTCCTTTCATCATGCCCCGAATCGTCTTAGCGATATTCTGCCTGTCCACCGCGCAGTTCGTCGAGTCCCATTCAGCGGAGGATATGCCCTGCCCTCTTCACCCGCGGATCATCCCGCAGCTTGCAATTCCGCTCCCACTCGGCGCGCTGCGAATCGCTGAATGATGCCGTCATCTACGATCTGCTGATGCACATCGTGCGGAATTTCAGCAGCGGAATCTCCCAGACGTACAGCCCGATTCATTCTGCATTCTGCGTATCGTGACAGCGCCAAAGCATCCGGCACAACTTTTCTCGGTTGGCAGCATATTTACGCGGTTTCGATGGCATATTCGCTTCTTACTCGCCCGTCCCCGCGAAAACCGTCCACACTGTGCCGAAAATCAGCTTCCAGTCCAGCCAGAAACTGCGGTCGCGGATGTAGCGCATGTCCATGTCCATCCACTCGTCGAACGTGATGTCATTGCGGTGCGGCTGAATCTGCCAGATGCAGGTCAGCCCTGGGCGGACGTACAGGCGCTGGCGCTCGTAGTCCGTATACTCCGCGACCTCGCAGGGCAGCGGCGGACGCGGACCGACGATGCTCATGCTGCCGACGAGGATATCCCACAGCTGAGGCAGCTCGTCGATGCCGCACTTGCGGATGAAATGCCCGACGCGGGTGATGCGCGGGTCATCCTTCTGCTTGAAAATCGGGCCGTTCATTTCCGTATGGAGCTTCAAATCCGCCAGCTTTGCCTCGGCATCGACGCACATAGAGCGGAATTTGTGGATGCGGAACTCCTTGCCGTCCAGCCCGCTGCGCACCTGCGTGAAAACCGGCGAGCCTTTCGGGTCATCAATGACAATCGCAATCGCCACAATCAGCAGCAGCGGCGAAAGCACAATCAAAGCCAGCAGGGAGAAGAAAATATCCTGCGCGCGCTTCAGTGCCCGATAGACCGTTTTTTCCTTGCGCACCTGCTCACGATTGAGCCAAATCTGCTCGCGCGTGGATGTCGCCGATTGCTGCACTGTTGTTTCCGACATCTCCAAATGCTCCTTCCGTCCGCCGCACTTCTTGCAGGCGGTGTTTTTTCCAATGCATGGTGTTCTTGGCGTTCTCTGCGGGAATAAGGATTTTTCATCCTATTTCAGCGTCGGGAGCGCACGAACGCTCTTTGCTTATTTTACCACAGCAGTTTCTGCATGTCAATCGTTTCCCAGAAAAATCCTTCGTCCCTGTATTTTTGTAAATTTCAAAAATGACTGCCACAGTAACAGCAAGAAGTTTTACTTGTCATGGGAATGGAAAAGGAGTAGCATTTAGCGTGGGAAGGAGGAGCCACAAAACGACCATATGGCGTTTTCGCCCTTTTGTTTTTTTCTCCATCGATGCCGCGCGCTTCGTTGTCCGCAACCGTTTTTACGCTTTGCGAATCAATTAGCGCATAGTGCGGTTCGGCGTTTTTCCCCGCATCCTTACGAGTTTTTTCAATCAGATGAGCGAGGGCTTTCTCCCAGAATTGCGATTTTGCTCCACGGCTGAAACAGTTGTACACCGTTTGATACGGCGGAAAGTCATGCGGAAGCTGACGCCACTGACATCCGGTCTTTACAATGTACAGCACGGCGTTTGCCAGTTTGCGCTTGCCCTACTTCCGATTCCGCATTCCCGAATATAGTGGTTCAATTCCGTTCCAATGGATGTCTGTCAAGTACGTCGGTTACGGCTTGCGCCCTCCTTTTACTTCTCTCATGCTGCTATTATACCACGTTTGCTTTATGAAGAGAAGTTCTTATTGTGCTGCCCATCATTCTTTGCAAAGTGAGCAATTGAAAATTTTTGTTTTCAAAATGTATTTTTCCGCGGTAGTCAATTTCTCTTGCGGCTGTCTGTTTTGCATAACCGGCAAGGAGCAAAGCGTTGAGACCAGATTCAGGCCACCTGCTCTAATGTGCGCACTACGACCATGCAACAGCTGAAGTATAAGACTTGCAAAAAGATTAAATGATTACGGTTTTGGGATATTATCAAACGGATATGCGAGAGAAAAGATTTTTCCCATCTCCCGACTGGCAGATGCTTCCGGATGATCAGGATGAAGAACGGAGGGGTTTGCTTGAATAGGAGATACAGCAATGCCGAGCAGAAAGAGCGTATCCGTCAGCGTGTTCGCGTACAGATTGATGAAGAGAACTATCAGTTTTTTCCTGAACGCAAGGACCCGGATTATTATGATAACGATGTGAACCAGCGTGTTGGTGTGTATGTCCGAGTTTCAACTGATGATCCCCGGCAGACCACCTCCTATGAGCTTCAGAAAAAATACTACGAAGATTTTGTTATCCGCCATCCCAAATGGACACTTGTAGACATCTATGCAGAAAGGTAAACCCAAGAATTGATACAAAGAAATGCTGTTGTCAGAGCGGCAGAATGGCTTGAAATCAAGGGCTTTCAGAGATTAGGAACTCTCCGGCAACTCATTCTTTACGCCCGATTGTTGCCGACATCATGACAACAGCGCAGATGATTTTGACAACAGCAACGGAGAAAATGACAACACCTCAAGCAATGGTGACAACAGCAGAGAGAAATGTGACAACACCCGCTGATAACAGCAAAATCAGTTATAAACACGAGACTTTCTACATTTTGTTTAAATTTGCGAATTCTGTTAAAGCCCCAAAAGCCCAAATCAGAAAAAAACGGGGAAAAGCAAAACATTATTTAAAGTCGCCGAGGGTGACATATTGACAACATAGACGACATGTGCTGTAATAAATTTGTTGTCGTTCAAGATAAAATTTGCGGTCTTTTGCTGAACGATAATTAAACAAACTTAAGTAAAAGGAGCAAATTATTCTTTAGAAAGGGGATTAGAAGTGGAGTTTAACAATAGTAAGAGAATGGAACTGATCAATACAATGGTAACAGAGTTGCCTGTGCTGCGTGCAAGGATAGGAGCTTCCCAAGTTGATATCTCTGAAAAGATAGGCATTTCAAGGCAAACTTATAATGCAATTGGAAATGGTAAGAAAAAATTGAATTGGACTGTTTTTTTAGCATTGTTTGCAGTTTTTAGTAGTGATGAACGAACTCTGAAAATGTTGGATTCCATGGAAGTTTTTCAGGAGGGCGTTGCAAAGGAAATGTGATTGCCTTTTGCAACGAATCTTAGCGTGATTTTTTATTGGAGGTCATATGTTGAATATGGTTAAGAATGCTTCTGTTCAAGCCACGGATATATATAAGGATCCATATGGATACACATATTCTGAAATGGTTGGTGTATTGGGAGAAGTTGAGGCGGATAAGTTTTATCGCGAATTATACTCCGGTTCCCAAAGTAGTAACAAGTATAAAACGATAACTATCAAGGAAATCTTTCGTGGTCCGGATACTCAGAAATATGCTTTTGAATTGTCAGATGGCTATTGCATTGAAACGGTAAGCATTAAAAGAAAAACTGGTACTACTGTATGCGTGAGCACCATGATAGGTTGCCCTGTTGGGTGCATCTTTTGCGCCTCTGGTGAAAATGGATTTGTCAGAAATCTAACACCATCTGAAATAGTTCAACAAGTAATACTGATAAATGGTAGAGTAAATAGGATTGTATTCATGGGCATGGGAGAACCTCTGTTCAATTATGATAACGTGATAAAGTCCATTCATATATTAAGAGACCGCAAAGGACTTGATTTTCCAACAGATGGTATAACAATATCAACAACGGGACCGCTCCCTCAGATGAAGAAGTTGAGAGAAGAACATTTAAAAATCCAACTTACGTTATCCCTGCATGCCACGAATCAGCATGTAAGGGACTATATCATGCCGCATATGAAAGGGTATGATATAAATGAAGTAGTTCAATCAGTACTCTCATATTCAGAAAGACATAATCGTAGCGTTACTATAGCATATTTGCTTATACCGGGTGTAAATGATCGTGCGAATGATGTAAAACAGTTGGGAAGATGGTTTCGTGACAAAAATGTATTGATTAATCTTTTACAATACAATGAAACGGATTGTAAAGCAGTTCGAAGACCAAACAAACAGGAACTCGTTGCATTTCGTGATAAGTTAAATAAGGTGGGACTTACTGTGAAAATCAGAGAATCCCGAGGTGGCAATATAAAAGCCGCATGTGGTCAATTGGTAAGTAGATTAAATAACCGCAATATGAGTGCACCCAAGAAAAAAGGAGCTTCGGAATTGGATACAGGTTCGTCGAACAATGCTGGATCTTCGAGTAGATTGAAGCCAAGTAAGAGACGTTATGTAAACAATAAAAGCAAGAATGGAAAAAAGGGTTCATCGCATAAATAAGAGCATGTCGGAGTGTGATCTAGTATTTGCGTTCACTGATACCATAAAGATTTCAGTCGATGTGAAGGGCGTACAGTTTTACGGTTTCCGCGTTTGCTCGTCCTTTTCGGAAGAGCCGTCCGCAGGAGAAGCGACCTATTCTTTTTCCCCACGGCAGTTCAAGGATGTGGAGGGCAACATGGTCGGTCCCGACCGTGGTTTCCGTCTCACCTTGGAAATGCTCCGAAGAAAGCCGGACTCGGCTCTTATCTGGTACGAGGACTTCCGTGACTACGGCGTGTTGGAGACAAACTACTGGACGGTGCTGTCAGGTTCCTTTACCAAGACGTGGACTCCCTCATCTATTGGGCGAACGAGGCGGCTTATCGGTGGAATCTCCGGGGAATGTGTATGTGGTCCCTTGGGCAGGAGGATCTGCGGCTGTGGGAGTGGCTGCCGAAACAGGTCTGACACTATGAAAACAATACACAGTTTCTGCCTCTGATATTTGTACAGATTATGCTCCGAATTACCTTGATAAATGCGCGGTTCAGAGTGATATATGTACATACCAAAACGAACGGAGGGTACGGCAATGACAAGATTTGAAAGAGAATGGAACGGAGAACTTGGAGAGTTCTGGAAGAAGCATGCCCGCGAAGAGGCACAGCGGCTTTTAGACCAGGCAGACAAAATTGAGGTACCCTAAATCTACCCTTGACAAATCACATTCCAAAAGAGGCTTTGTCAAGCCCTCTCCCTGGCAAGGGCGCACTTACTCACCACCTGCAAGCAGACGGTGGTATCCCTCCCGTTGGTCGGGCTCGTGCACTCTCCGATGGGGAGTTTCGCTCTCTGCGGAGAGCGACAGGAAATTCGGCAAACCTCATTCCCTGCACGAAAAACGCCGCTGCTGGCAGAAGTACAGCAGCGGCATTTTTCGTGATGACGCGGCATTGCCGATAGCGCTGAGGCGGATTCTCTATGCAGTTTTTTATAGGCTGACAGCTCCGTAAGCCTTCGTCGTCAGCTTCAGGTACTCAACGCCTGCCAGCATGACAATACCAATGCCATGCGTATCGTTGAAGTTCCACATCAGCGTGCGATAATAGGCGCGGGAGAAGGAGAAACCTGATCCGCGGCACACGCCGTACAGGTTGCCGTCCCGGTCAATCGCCTGCTCGCACAAGCCCTTCCAGGCACGCTCGACGGCGCTGCGTACCTCATCCAGCACCGCCACATCATACCAGCCGTTACGCAGGCCGCGGGAGAAGGCGCAGATGAACATGGCCGTCGCCGAGGACTCCAGATAGGTACCGGGTTCATCAAGAATCTGATGCCACAATCCGGAGGCATCCTGCAGCTTCATGTACCCTGCGCTGAGCTCGCGGAAGAACAATAGCAATGCAGGCCGCTTCTCATGGCCGACCGGCAGCTTTTGCAGCAGCTCGCTGAGGGTGAACAGCACCCAGCCGTTGCCTCGGCTCCAGGGGATACGGTTGCTCTTTCCGTTTCGTAAACAGCGCATGTGGGACATGATCTGTTTGTCGGGCATAAAGAGGAGGTCCTTGTATTGAAGCAGCTGATTAGCGCAGGCGTTCATACCTTCCATACTACCGGTCAGCTCCGAATAGCGGCACAGAAAGGGGCCAGACATATACATATCGTCCGCCCAGATGGTATCGTCGCGGCGGCAATAAGCTCCTTCGGAGGTGCGGGGCTGTTCATGGAGCATATATTCCCCAATGGCATCAGCCAGCTTGCGGACAGCCGCGTCGCCGGGCTTGGCGCATTCCAGCATCATGGAGCCAAAGGAGCCGCAGTCGTCCAGCGCGTCAAGCCAGCAGATTTGCTGATTGACCCCCGGAAAGCCATACCTTGCCTGATCATAAAGCGCATACTCATGGATGGAGACGACCTGATCCACATGGCTTGTCACATAGTCGTTCATGACCTCGCGGCTCAGGAAATGCCCCGCCTGCCACATGCCGTAGAGCGTAACGCCCAGCGGATAAGTCCAGCGGCCAAAGAGCTTGCTTTCCACATAGGGACGCAGAGCAACGCCGTCAAAGCCAGTGCGCCAGGTGATTGTCCCCTCCGCGCCCTCAACCAGCTGTCCCATGGCGCATGCGGTGAAGGCTGAAGTATCCGCGGTTTTCAGCGGGCCCATGATGAGATAAGGTGTCGTCCTTCCATGAATATGCACAGGAGGCTTCCTCCAAGCCCAGTCGCTGTCGCTCACCAGCGCGGCCACCGCCTGATAGGGGCCGACGGCCACAACATCATGCTGTGCTCCGGGGATAACCCGTCCGGGCTTACCGTCCACGATCAGGGTTACAGCGTCATGGGCGGCAAGGGGGACACGGACGCTTCCCTTGAGCCACGCCGCATATACGCCTGCCCCGACAAGGGACTTTTTCTCCGCGCGGGGAAGCCAGGTCAGCTCCGGCGGCATAAAGTCGCCAAAGAAGCTGCCCACGTCAATCTGCATCCGTTCATCCACCGGCTCCGTGTAGAGGATTCCTGCCTCCCCGTCATATTCCTTGTAGGGCAGTACATAATTACAGGGCTCCCACTGCGGCATGGCATTGGCGAAAGCGCAGCCAAAGCCGATCTCCGTCCGCTCGCAGCGCCATACGAAACGATTGTAGCCTGCCCTCAACGACACATCAATCCTGCATTTTTCATGGGTGCGTTCCTGATTGCCGTTGGACTGGAACACCCTTTCCTCATTCAACCACACCTGAACAGGACCGTCGCACTCCACCACGAAGCCAGAGCTCTTGGCCTGCGGACAGTATAGATCGGCGGCGGCATAGACAATTTCGCCATTCTCTCCGCCGGGAAAACGCCGCGCAAAATCCAGCAGATATCGCGCCTTTCGATCCGCCTGAATGCCTGACTCATCAAAGGTGCGCCAGATAAAGGGCGTAACAGGATTTTCCCCCATAAATCGGGTTCCAAGCAGATCAATGATTCTCCCGGCATCGTCGCCATAGCTCCAGGCAGCGCTGTTGCGATCGTCAAAATAGTATCCCATGGTCAATTTCCTTTCTTTTCTGCAATGCTTTCGCGATAGGCGGAACGCTTGGCTTCAATGGCGCGGCTGCCGCCCGCGGAGAGATAGGCGGCCACGCAGCGATCCCATTCCTCATCGAAATTCTCAGCCGGGCACATGATGGTTCGTATGCGGAGCTCCCTTTCCTTCGCGGCCAGGATGTTAACCGTTTCCAGCGACGCGGGGATATATCCAGTTCGCGAAGCACCCGGCTTTGAATATAGCGTACCCAGGCGTTGTCCTCGCAGGAGCCATATTCCTCGGGCATGTTCTCCCGGTCATAGACCATGACGCGAAGCGTTTCCGTCTGTGCCGACGCGCTCCCATGCACAAGGAACGGCAGCGTCAGCAGGAGAAGGAGAAACGAGAGCAGGCACATCTTTCTCACAGGAAATACCTCAATCATTTTCTGTGACCGGGAATTATACCCGGTCGCTCAAACAGCGGAGCGCATATTAAGGTAACACCGCACAAATGAGGTGGTCGGCTGGCGGAAAAGACATCGCCCGACGCGCCGCCGAATTGTGCGGCGTTGCC
>UMDR01016837.1_pt1 | contig 126244 bp, 110 predicted proteins | sample 1964541 | NCBI WGS metagenome assembly UMDR01 (sample SAMEA4835999, study PRJEB28245) | human gut metagenome | biome: gut microbiome; material: fecal sample | place: Denmark | collected 2008 | reverse complement strand
TGCGCCCTGTGCGGCGGCAGCGGCGGACGTCACGCATCCGGCAAAGGCGGGACTTCTGCAGGCGTTCGGTGTGTTTGTGGACACCATTGTGATCTGCACCTGCTCGGCGATGATCATGCTGCTGGCTCCGGCGGAAAAAATTGCGGGGCTTGCGGGGATGGATCTTCTGCAGGAGGCGATGCGCTATCACTTTGGTGATTTCGGCGTGGTATTTATCGCCGTTATATTGCTGCTTTTCAGCTTTTCCACATTTATTGGCATTTTGTTTTATGCGCGTTCCAATGTCGCGTATCTGTTCGGCGATAACTGGTTCTCGCAGACCGCTTATAAATGCGTTGCGCTGGTGATGCTCTTTATCGGCGGGCTTGCCGCCTACACCTTCGTGTGGGATCTCGGAGATGTCGGCATCGGGCTGATGACCATTTTCAATATGGTGGCGCTGCTGCCGCTGTCCGGGGAGGCGGTCGCCGCGCTGAAGGATTATGAGAAACAGCGTAAGTAACTATAGTCACACAGGCCGGGAATCTGGAAACAGGTTCCCGGCCTTATTCATATGCAGACGTCAGTCCCGCCTCACAATAAAATAAAACATCAAAATGTACGATTTGCCGGAACGAAAAAAGAAGAGGCAGCATATTTTGCAAAATATGCACCTCAAAAGCACAGAATAGGAACGATCTGTTGTCATTTTTGCTCAAAGAATATAGAATATGAGATAACAAATGTTTGCGCGGACATGTTTCAAACTATCCCGGCGTCTGCAGCGCCCGGGAGCGGGAAATTTACGGAGGTAGGAGAAAATGAAACATTCCAGATTATGGACTGGTCTTTCATCGCTGTGCAGCTTTTCACTGGTGCTGTCGCTGGTGGGAATGGACTGCATGATGGGGTATGAAGGAACCGTCAATCAGGCGCTCGGCATTCAGACAAGCAAGATTGTCAATGAGGGCGATGCAAATGAGGATACTACATATTTTGAGAGCAGCTACGGGGAGCTGAATGCGGAAAATTTGCAGAAGCTGATCGAGGATACTTATGCGGAGGCAGTGCAGGAGGAAGCGGAAGGAGCTGTCCTGCTGAGAAATGAGAATGACGCGCTGCCGCTGTCCGCGGAGGAAACAAGAGTGACGCTGTTTGGTCACGCCGTGGCGCAGCCGCTTTATAAAAATGCGTCGGCCGGCTCCAAGGGCTACCAGACAGAGCACAATATCGACCTGTATACGGCGCTGAGCAATGCGGGCTTTGCGATTAACGACACGCTGTACAATGCATACACGGCAAGCGAGACCGTGCGCGGCACCGGCGGCTATGACTTTGCGACGCAGACGACCAGTGTGAAATCGATGGGTGAGGAAACGATCTCCTTCTATACCGATGAACTGCAGGCGTCCTGGGAGGACGATTACAATGATGTGGCAATCGTGATGTTTGCCCGCGAGGCAGGCGAGGGCATGGAAATGGAACTTTCTGATTCCTATGAGGGTATCAGCTCGCTTGCGCTGCACCAGGACGAAAAAGACCTGCTGCAGATGATAAAGGATTCCGGTAAATTCTCCAAAACGATCGTGCTGATCAACAGCGGAAACCCGATGGAGCTGGAGTGGCTTGAGGAATATGGCGTGGACGCCTGCCTCTGGATCGGACTCCCGGGACAGCGGGGCTTTGAGGCGGTAGCCGGTATCCTGAACGGAACCGTAAACCCGTCCGGTCATCTGACCGATACCTATGCGGCAAATTCGCTTTCAGCGCCGTCTGTTGTAAACGGCAGCTTTAACAATCAGAACTGGACGAATCTGGACGAGGTGCTGGCAGCTCTGGAGGACGAGGATTCCGGTATTTCCTGGTCGACCGTCCAGGCGGAGGGCATTTATGTTGGATATAAATACTATGAGACGCGTTATGAGGATACTGTTCTCGGGCAGGGCAATGCCAGCGACGCGGTTGGCTCCTTTGACGGCAAGGCATGGGACTATGCGGCAGAGGTAACATATCCGTTTGGCTACGGTCTTTCCTACACGGAGTTTGAGCAGACACTGGATGATGTGACAATGGAAGGCGACACCATTACTGTCACCGTTACCGTGAAAAATACGGGAGACACTGCCGGAAAATCCGTTGTTCAGATCTACGCGCAGACTCCGTATGGCGACTATGAAAAAGAAAACCTGGTGGAGAAATCGGCGATCCAGCTTCTGGATTTTGGAAAGACGGAGCTGCTGCAGCCGGGCGAGAGCCAGACGCTCACTATCGAATGTGACAAATATCTGCTGGCAAGCTATGACTACACCAATGCAAAGAGTTACATTATGAGTGAGGGAGATTACTACCTCGCGATCGGTGAGAACGCACATGACGCACTGAATAATGTGCTGGCGGCAAAGGGCGCAGAGGGCATGGTGGACGCTGACGGTACAGAGGCAGCAGGCGAAGCGGAGAAAACATTCACATGGGAGGAAAGCTTCGACGCCGATACCTACCGCAATTCCCGCTACACGGGCGAAGAGGTGACAAACCAGTTTGCGGACGCGGATATCAATTACTGGCAGGAGGGTACGGTGACTTATCTTTCCAGAAATGACTGGGCGGCGACCTGGCCGATCGCGGCGACTCAGATCACGCTTTCGGAGGAAATGATGACCGCGCTGGCGGGCGATTACTATACAAAACCGGAGGATGCTCCGTCTGTGAGCGATTTCACGCAGGGCGACAATCAGGGAATCCCGCTGGCGGCGATGATCGGTCTGGAGTATGATGATCCGCAGTGGGAAACCTATCTGAACCAGTTTACGATTGACGAGCTGGCAGTGTCAATTGCGGATAACTTTGGAACGGCGGAAATTACCACCGTCGGGAAACCGGCGATTCTGGTAGGCGATGGTCCGGACGGTGTGGGCGGAAGCTTCAACGCGGAAACTTACGGCGACGGCAGACAGGATTGCTGTTTCCCGACAGAAATCGTGCTGGCGTCAACGTTCAATAAAGACCTGATGAGAAACCGCGGCGAGCTGATGGCAGAGGAGTGCCTGTATCTTGGCATGATGGAGGACTGGATGCCGGGCATCAACCTGCACCGCACGCCGTTTGGCGGAAGAAACTTTGAATACTATTCCGAGGACTCTGTGATGAATTATCTCTGTGAAATTCCGGAGGTAGAGGCGATGGAGGCAAAAGGCGTTCATGCGGGCGCAAAGCACTGCATCGGCAACGACCAGGAAAACAACCGCGAGGGTATCGCTGTATTCTTTAACGAGCAGGCGTTTCGCGAAGGAGCGCTGCGCGGCGTGGAGGGCGCGCTGGCAGTGGCAGGCGGACAGGCTGTTATGCACGGCTTCAACCGTCTGGGCTTCACATGGTGCTCTTCCAGTACAGCGCTCTGCACACAGGTGCTGGAGGGCGAGTGGGGATTTGTCGGTCAGCAGGAAACGGACGCGGTGGCAGGCGCGGTCGGCACTTATAAGGGACATTTCGTGCCGGCAGTTGCGGCCGGAACAGACAACTTCTGTCTGGATTTCGCAGGCGACAGCTCCCGTGCGCTTGTGCAGGCGATCACGACGAACGATGATGGCAATCTGCTGGGACTGCTCCGCAAATCGGTACATGATTATCTGTACGTCGCTGCAAACAGTAACATTATGAACGGCTACAGCGTAAATTCAAAGGTGGTGTCCGTAACACCGTGGTGGCAGCCGCTGATGTACGGTCTGATCGCAGCATTTGCGGTGCTGGATGTTCTCTGCCTGGCGATGCTGCTGCGCAAAAGACTTGGAAAAAAAGAAAAAATTAATGTGGAGGTGCAGGAATAATGAGTAGTATAATACAAAAAAGGCGGCTGGATTCTATCTGATCATGATTGCGGCGGCAGCGGCGGTTATCTCTCTGATCCGTTTCTGTACATGGGCGCCGGCGCATAATGCAATGGACACGACGATCGTTCTGGCGCTGGCGGCAGGAATCGTGATGAACCTTGTTATGGTTGTGAAGGATGAGGATCTTCTGGTGGTTCTCTCGACGGCATGCTACGCATATGCGCTGTTCCGTCATCTGACGAACCAGGTCGGCTCTTTTGTAGACGCCTTCCAGGGAATCAATATGTTCGGTGACGCTACACAGGTAGGAAACATTGTTTCAATAGCGATCGTGATGGCAGTCGGTGCGATTCTGCCCATTCTGGCAGGCTTTATGAGGCGCGAAAAGGAAGTATGAGAAAAGAAGCATTTAACGAAAACTGGATTTGTTATCAGACAGGGAAGAAGGAGACGGCTTTTGCCGTTTCCCTTCCCCACGATGCGATGCTGCTGGATGAAAGACGCCAGGGCTGTGCGGGCGGAGTTAATAACGGATGGATTGACGCGAAGGACTATACGTATGAAAAGAGCTTTACTGCCCCGGAGGAATGGCGCGAAGAAGAGACAGTATTTTATTTTGAGGGTGTTTACCACAAGGCGACGGTATATTTAAATGGAGAAAAGGTATGTTACCATGATTACGGCTATACAGGCTTTTTCGTGGATGTGACGGGAAAGCTTCGTTATGGGGCGGAAAATGTGCTGACGGTGACGGCGATCAACAGTGACCAGCCAAACAGCCGCTGGTATTCGGGCACGGGCATCTACCGTCCGGTATGGCTTTATACGCTGCCAAAGCAGCACATCTGCCTGCAGGGGATCCGCATTACAACGCTGGATTATATAAATCCGAAAATCCGCGTGCAGGTGCAGACGAACGGAAGCGGAAGTGTGAAGGTAGAAATTCTGAAAGCAGGCGCACGGCAGAATGAAATTAGGGAGGAAGCTGTGGACATGCGGCCGGACGGCGCGCGGGAGAGTGCGGATGCGCAGATCCTCGGGCAGACGCAGGGAATGACGGATGGAAATTTCGTATGTGATCTGGAGCTGCCGGGCGCAAAATGCTGGAGCACGGAGCGGCCAGAGCTTTATACCTGCCGCGTGACATTTGGAGACGATGTGTGCGAGGAGCGTTTTGGAATCCGCATCGTAAAATGTGATGTCCAAAATGGATTTACACTCAACGGCAAACGTGTGATCCTGCGCGGCGCCTGCATTCATCATGACAACGGCATTCTGGGCGCCTGCGCTTACGATTTTGCGGAATACCGCAAGATCCGGCTGTTGAAAGAGGGTGGCTACAATGCCGTGCGCTCGGCGCACAATCCCTGTTCGGAAGCTATGCTGCGCGCCTGCGACGAGCTGGGGATGCTGATGATGGACGAATACACCGATATGTGGTATATTCATAAGACAAAGAACGATTACGCATCCGAAGTGGAGGCGCATTACCGGGAGGATTTAAAGGCGATCGTGGACAAGGACTACAATCATCCGAGCGTGGTGATGTATTCGACTGGAAACGAGGTGTCTGAGACGGCGCAGAAGCGCGGGATCAAGCTGTGCGGCAATCTGACAGAATGCCTGCATGAGCTGGACGGTACGCGCCCGGTTACCTGCGGAGTCAATATCTTTTTCAACTTTTTAAGCTCCATGGGCTTTGGCGTTTACAGCGATAAAAAGGCGGAGCAGGAAGTGAAAAACGCGAAGAAAAAAGCGGTGGGCAGCGAATTTTTCAATAACCTTGCCGGTCTGATGGGCTCTGATTTCATGAAATTCGGAGCGACCTTATATCCATGCGACGTAAAAACGCGGGACGCGTTTGCGGCGATGGATGTCGCGGGCTATAATTATGGGATCCGCCGTTATGAGCACGATCTCAAAAAGTATCCAAAGCGTATTATTGTGGGAAGCGAGACTTTCTGCTCGGATGCATACACATTCTGGGAGACGGCAAAGAAACATCCGCGCGTTATCGGCGATTTTGTGTGGTCCGGCATGGACTATCTGGGCGAGACCGGCATCGGAAGCTGGGAATACAAGGATTATGCGCCGGACTTCTCGCACGGTGAAGGCTGGGTGGCGGCCGGCTCGGGCAGGATCGATCTCACAGGCAGAGAGCTTGCGGAGATGACCTATACACGAGTGGCGTTTGAGCTGGAAAAAATCGGTATCGGCGTGGTGCCGGTACCGTACGCAGGTCAGAAACATTCTCCGTCAGCGTGGAAAATGACGAATGCGATTGAGAGCTGGTCGTGGCGCGGCTGCGCGGGAAAGAAAACGCAGGTGGAGGTTTACGCGCGGGCGGATCATGTTTCGCTGTTTGTGAACGGAAAATGCGTGGGCACCAAAAAGCCGCAGGGCGACTGCCGCGTTGTATTTGAAACAGCTTATGAGGACGGAAGTGTGCGCGCGGTTGCTTATGACGCAAAGGAAAATGTGATCGCCGAAAAAGAGCTGAAAACTGCCGGAAGGGAAACCGTTCTGGCGGTAAAACCGGAGCAGAAATGCGTCGGCAGAGAGGATCTGTGTTATGTCCGCCTGCAGTTTACGGACCGCGAAGGGACGCTCAAGCCGATGGTGCGCGAGGATATTACTGTGCAGGTGGAGGGCGGAAAGCTTCTTGGAATTGGCAGCGCCTGCCCGTATTACACGAAAAATTATCTCGGAAATGTGACGGACACCTACTATGGCGAGGCACTGGCGGTAATCAGACCGGAGAAAGAAGGAACTGTCCGTGTGTATGCAAAGAGCGCGCATTCCAGGGGCAGCACGGAAATTAAGGTTTGCGGGGTGGGCATATGAAGGAAAAATGGCGGACATTTTCCGAAAACCATCCGAAGGCGGCAAAATGGATCCACCAGCTTGTGTATTTTTACGTGTTCAGCCTGAGCGTCACGATCTTTCAGTATCTGATGTTTACGTTTCTGCCGTATGTGTTCGGTATCGGGCTGGCAGGGACGGAGTTTATGTGGCCGCAGATTCCGATAAACATTGCCGGTTACAGCTATAAATGGAACATATTGGGATACGATATCGCCCGCAATGCGGCGGGCGAGGTGGTGATCGGCGGCGGACTCGGTTATTTTCTCAGCTATGAGATCGGCACATTTCTGGCGCAGTGCATTAACTTTCCGCTGCAGAGGAACATTACATTTAAAAGTCACGGAAAAATCTCCTGGCAGATTATGTGGTACTTTATCGCATGGGTGCTGATCTCCCTGTTCTGCAATGCGATCAATGGGCTGTGGATGCCGATCGCCCAGCAGTATTTTGCGCCGGGTGTTTACAATCTGCTGGTGACATTTATTACCGGCGGAGTCTCGATGGTGATATATTTCTTTGTATACAAAATCATTTTTCCGGAAGGAGAAGCGGGAAAACAGGAGTAGTTATGATAAAAGTTGCGGTTGCGGATGATGAGCAAAAAGAACTGGATACATTATGCGGGTTTTTCAAAAAGCTGCAGGCGGAGGTCTGCGAGGAGATCGCAGTCAGCACCTTTACCAGCGGGGAAGCGCTGCTGGCGGAGTATGACCATTCCTTTGACTTAATCTGCCTTGACATTGATATGGGCGGAAAAACCGGCATGGATACTGCGCGGGAGATCCGCCGAAAGGACGGCCAGGTTATCATATTGTTTATAACAAATATGGCGCAGATGGCGATCCAGGGCTATGAGGTGCGCGCGCTGGATTTTATCGTGAAACCGGTGAGCTATTACTCCTTTTCCATGAAGCTGCGCGGTGCGGTTAATCTGATCAAGAAGCGCAAAAAACGCAACATAGTGCTCCCGACAGCGGGCGGCGTCCAGAAGATATCCACCGACCAGCTTTATTATGCGGAGGTGAACGGTCACTACCTCTATTATCATACCGTGCAGGGCGTGTTTAAACAGAAGGCGTCTATGAAGGAGCTGGAGGATAAGCTGGAGGGTCTTTCCTTTAAGCGCTGCAACAATTGCTATCTTGTGAATTTAAAATATGTGGATTGTGTAAATAAGGATGATATTCAGATCGCAGGCGAATGGCTGAAGATCAGCCGGCCCCGAAAACGCGAGTTTCTGCAGGCGTTGGCAAACTATATGGGAGGGATTGAATTATGATGGAGCAATGGGAAAAGATTTCCTATATCGTACAGCTCATTGCAGCGTGTGCCCTGTTTATGGTCCCTTACAAAAAACGTACAAAATTTGTGCCCCGGGCGGTTTTATGCTCCGGGGCATTTGTGCTGGTATCCTATGCGGTGAACAGTATGCTGGAAAACAGGAATTTTTCCATATGGATCGTGCTGTACTGGGCGGCATTTCTCCTGGCGTGCGTGCTGCTGATGTACGTTTGTCTGGACGTAAATGCACTGGAGGCGGCGTACTGCGCGATCTGTGCCTGTGCTATGCAGCATGTTGCATTTGATATCAATGAGATTTATCTTGGACTGGGAGGCGGCAGTTATCTTGTGCAGGTGATCGTATATGCGGCAGTTTACCTGCTTTTCTACCATCTGTTTGTCAGAAAAATAAACCAAAATGATGAAAGCCGTGTCAGTCTGGAGGCGATGTTTCCGCTTGCAACCATTATTATCATTGTATGGATCCTGAGCGTGCTGGAAACCTCCGGTCTGGAATATTTCCGGGCGGAGGCGGGCAGCCGGATCTTCTACCGCATCATCGATGCGCTGTGCTGCTTTTACGTGCTCTGGGTGCAGATAAATCAGCGGGAAAAAATGATGCTGAAGCAGGAGCTGGACGGCATTAACACCGCGTGGATGATGCAGAAGGAACAGTATGTGATCAAACAGGAAATCATCGACAGTATCAACCGGAAATGTCACGATTTAAAGCATCAGCTTCAGGCGCTGCGCCAGATGACGAACGAGGAAGATAAAGAAGCATATTTCAATGAGATGGAACATGATATAATGATTTACGATACCGCAGTAAATACCGGAAACAAGGCGCTTGACGTTATTTTGATGGATAAGGGACTTTACTGCAAAAATCATGATATCCAGTGGACCTGCATGGCGGACGGCTCCTGCCTGGGGTTTATGCGGATCGAGGACATCTATGCAGTTTTTGGAAACGCGCTGGATAACGCAATCACAGCAGTGACAGCGATCTCCGAGCCTGAGAAGCGTGTGATTTCCTTAAAAATGATCACACAGAATAATATTCTGGTGATTCAGGTGCAGAATTATTATGAGACATCCCTGCACTTTGAGCAGGGACTTCCGGTGACGACAAAGCATGATCGGCAGGAGCACGGCTACGGCATGAAGAGCATCCGACATATCGCAGAAAAATACGGCGGAACGATCACGGTGGACGCAAAGGATCAGATATTCACGCTGCAGATACTGATCCCACTGGAGCAGAGGGCCTGATGGAATTGACGTGAAAGGAGGACGAAGGATGACATTAATGCAGCTTCACTATATGATTACCATTTCAGAGACCGGCTCTTTAAATAAGGCGGCGGAGCTTCTGTATGTTTCGCAGCCGTCGCTCACGAGCGCGGTGAAGGAGCTGGAGAAGGAGCTTGGGATTACGATTTTTAATCGTAGCGGCAGGGGCGTGACGCTCACGAACGACGGGGCGGAGTTCTTGCTCCATGCGAAGCAGCTCTACAGTCAGTATGAGGATTTGATGGAACGGTACGGGGAGCATGGAACACGCAAAAAGAAATTCGGAGTGTCGGCACAGCATTACTCCTTTGCAGTGAAGGCGTTTGTGGATATGGCGAAGGAGTTTGATATGCTGCAGTATGAATTTGCGATCCGGGAGACGCGCACCGCTGAAGTGATCAGTGATGTCAGCACGCTGCGCAGCGAGATCGGCGTCCTCTATCTGAGTGATTTCAACAGAAAGGCGCTTAAAAAGCTGCTGACGCAGGCAGAGCTTGTGTTTCATCACCTGATCGACTGTCAGGCATATGTCTATCTCTGGCGGCGGCATCCTCTGGCAAAGGAGCCGTCTGTCAGCCTTGCGCAGCTGGAGCCGTATCCCTGCCTGTCCTTTGAGCAGGGGGACGGCGCAGGCTTTTATCTGGCAGAGGAGCTGCTTGCGACAGGCGAATATGCCCGCACGATCAAGGCGAACGACCGCGCGACCATGCTGAATCTGATGGTCGGCCTGAACGGGTATACGCTTTGCTCCGGCATTATCTGCGAGGAACTGAATGGCAGCGATTTTGTTGCGGTGCCGTTTGCGGGAGAGGATCAGGAGACGAATGCCGGTCGCTCCGACGGCGGAGGGGCAGGCAGCGGAGAGGAGCAAACTCATGCAGGTATGATGGAGATCGGATACATCACGCGAAAAAATATGCTGCTCAGTGAGATGGGCGAGCGCTATGTGTCGTCTTTGAAAAAATATCTGCAAATATCGTAAGTGATATTTTTCGCGTGTTACCGATAGATACTGATTTTACGGTTATGGATGGAGCTTTATCCTGCTATAGATTGAATTTATAGCAGGATATTTTTTTCGTGTATTGGACAGATATTTCCTACTGTGTTAGTATGAATTCATCAAACGACAGGAGGAAACTAGTATGGCAAATATAAAGGATTCTAAAAACTGGGGATTTGAGACAAGACAGCTTCATGTGGGACAGGAGCAGGCGGATCCGGCGACGGACGCCAGAGCGGTTCCGATTTACGCATCGACCTCTTACGTATTTCATAATTCACAGCACGCGGCGGACCGTTTCGGACTCCGCGACGCCGGCAACATTTACGGCAGACTGACGAATCCGACGGAGGATGTGTTCGAGCGGCGTATCGCGTCTCTGGAGGGCGGCACGGCGGCTCTTGCAGTTGCCTCCGGCGCGGCGGCGATCAGCTACACCTTCCAGGCTCTGGCGAAGGCGGGGGAACATATTGTGGCCTCCAAGACGATTTACGGCGGAACCTACAATCTGCTTGCGCACACGCTTCCGCTGACAAGCGGGATTACCACAACCTTTGCGGACCCGGAGCAGGAAGGCTCTTTTGAGGCGGCGATCCGGGAAAACACCAAAGCGATCTTTGTCGAGACGCTGGGCAATCCAAATTCGAATCTGGTGGATCTGGAGGCGCTGGCAGTTCTGGCGCATAAGCACAGCATTCCGCTGGTGGTGGATTCTACCTTTGCAACACCTTACCTTATCCGACCGCTGGAGTACGGCGCGGACATTGTGCTGCATTCTGCGACGAAATTTATCGGCGGACACGGTACGGCGATCGGCGGCGTAATCATAGACGGCGGCAGCTTCGACTGGAAGGCTTCCGGAAAATATCCGTGGATTTCCGAGGCGAATCCCAGCTATCATGGCGTATCATTTACAGATGCGGCAGGCCCGGCAGCCTTTGTCACCTACATACGCGCGGTCCTTCTGCGCGATACGGGCGCAACTCTCTCGCCGTTTCATGCATTCCTCTTTCTGCAGGGACTCGAGACGCTTTCGCTGCGTGTGGAGCGTCATGTGAGCAACGCGCTGAAAATTGTGGATTATCTGTCAAAGCATCCGCAGGTGGAAGCGGTGCATCATCCGTCGCTTGCGAGCGAGCCGAGTCACGAACTGTATAAGAGATATCTTCCGAACGGCGGCGGCTCTATTTTTACCTTTGAGATCAAAGGAGATGCAAAGACGGCGCAGGATTTTATCGACCACCTTGCGATCTTCTCCCTGCTGGCGAATGTGGCGGACGTAAAATCACTGGTGATCCATCCGGCGACCACCACGCATAGCCAGTGCACGGAGGAAGAGCTGCTCGACCAGGGGATTAAGCCAAACACCGTCCGTCTCTCCATCGGTATTGAAAAAGTGGAGGATCTCATTGCCGCGCTGGACGCAGCCTTTGAGGCGGTGAAATAACAAAAGGAAAGAAAAAGTGCTGTTAAACAGTGCTGCCTGGAGGCAGTGCGAGATGTCGTATATTTTGGATTGCGAAAATGCTCCGCCTGTGATACGATTCTGGTAGTATACAAAAAGGAGCATAGCCGTGGAGAAAACAATAGCAGTACAAATTACTCCTGCCGATGCTGGCTGCACGGCAGGAGATTTTTTAAAGTATCGAATGCATTTTACCGCGGCGCAGATCCGCAGTCTGAAATTTCGCAAAGATGGTATCTGTGTGAACAGCGAACGGGTGCGCGTCACACAAATTTTACGTGAAAATGACCGGTTGGAGCTGAAGCTTGGGGACAGAGCGGATGATATGTCACATCTTGTTTCAAGGGAGTATCCGCTGCACATTTTATATGAAGACGAGGATCTGATCTGCGTGTGGAAGGAAGCCGGAATGGTACTGCATCCGGCGCACGGACATTACTGTGATTCGCTGGCGAATTATCTGCAGGCATATTTTGCGAAAAAGAGAGAGCAGGTGCAGATACGCAGCATCGGTCGTCTCGATAAGGACACCAGCGGGATCGTTGTTTTTGCCAAAAACAAAATTGCCGCGGCAAGACTGTGGGATCAGAGACAGAACGGTGTGTTTAAAAAAGAATATGTTGCGTTGTGCGAGGGGAGCTTTCTTAAAGAGGCGTATGAGCGGGAGCAGACGATTGACGTGCCCCTTCGGAAAATGCCGGGGCACAAAAATAAAATGTGCGCTGCTGCAGAGGAAAGATGCGGATCTGCGGAAACTGCGCAAAATCAGACGTCTGGCGGATCTGCGGAAACTGTGCAAAGTCAGATGTCTGGCGGATCTGCGGAAGCTGCGCAAAGTCAGGCGTCTGGCGGATCTGCGGAAACTGCGCAAAGCCAGACGTTTGGCGGATCTGCAGAAACTGCGCAAAATCAGATGTCTGGCGGCTTCACTGTGCCTGCGCAATGTGGGGACGCTGACGACGTTGCGGGATCCGGGAAAATATATCGGGCAGTCACACATTATCGGGTGATTTCGCAGGAGGAATCCTGTTTTCATGAGGCGATGCGGATTTTGTGCCGGAATCAGGTATCCGAGAAGATGCAGAATACGTCTCTCGTGCGCCTGCGTCTGGAAACTGGCCGGACACATCAGATCCGGGTGCATATGGCGTATCTCGGTCATCCTCTTGTAGGTGATGCGGTATACGGTCATGGGAAAGATGGAGAGACTTCTGCAAAGCTTTGCGCATGGAAGGCGCAGCTTGTGCAGCCCTTTAATGGGAGAAAAATCTTTCTGTATCCGCCCGCTGATATGTAAAATCCGGCGTGACGAAAGAACCGGGCAGCAGGGAGAAGGAAAATAACGCATCGGAAGAAAAAGCAGGAAGGGAAAGAAGGAGACTGGCGCAGCGAAAGAAAACCCGGGCAGGAGAAGGAGAATGACGCAGTGGCAGAAAAAACGGGCAGGGAAAGAAGGAGACTGGCGCAGCGGAGGAAAACCCTGACAGGGAAAGAAGGAGACTGGCGCAGCGCCCCAAAAATCCGGACATGGAAGGAAAATGACGCAGCGGCAGGAATCCGGCGTGAATAATAAGTGAGGGAGGAAGAACTGTGGGAGAACAGCGTGTGCGGATCGCGGATATTGCGGAGGAGCTTGGACTCAGTACGGCGACCGTATCAAATGTGATTCATGGGAAGACAAAGAAAATATCCGCGGAAACTGTGCGCAGGGTACAGGGACTTCTGGAGGAGAAGCAATATATGCCGGGTATAGCGGACATTTTGCTGGCGCAGAATAATTCCCGGATCATCGGCGTTGTGGTCAATGATCATGAGAAGTATGAGTCGCATGTGCTGGAGGATTATTTCATTGCGTCGTCTCTGAATCATCTTTCGCGGGAAATTGAAAAAGCAGGTTATTTTATGATGGTAAAGGTTACAAAAAATTGCGGTGAAATTGTCCGTTATGCTTCCATGTGGAACATGGATGGACTGGTAATTATCGGATTTTGTGAACAGGATTATAAAAATCTGCGTGACAATATGCGCATTCCTTTTGTAGTCTACGATGGTTATTTTAAAGAACCTGCACGTGTCTGTAATCTGATTATAGATAATTACGACGGCGGTTATCAGATTGGGACATATTTCCGAAAACTCGGGCATCAAAAGACGCTATGCATTTCCGATAATCATATCTGTGTGGATTGGGAGCGATACTGCGGTTTTCGGGACGCTGTGAGTGAACAGACGGAAAGGGCAGAGGTCACGCAGAATTCCTGCAGAAATGAGACAGCCACTGCATATAGTTCCTGCAGAGATGAGACGTCCATTGCATATAGCTCCTGCAGAGATGAGGCAGCCATTGCATACAGATCCGGCAGCGCCGATTTCCTGGAGATTCCGATGAATAAAAAGGAACGGCTTACATTTTATCAAAAGCATTTAGAGACATTGAGAGGATACACGGCAATTTTTGCAGCGTCAGATTATTATGCGATTGAACTGATGCAGTTTTTGCAGCAAAATAATGTGCGCATACCGCAGGAGATTTCCATCGCAGGGTTTGATGATGTTCCGTACTGTGAGATGGTCTGTCCAACGCTGACGACTGTCAGACAGGATGGGGCAGAGAGGGCAAAGCTTGCAGTTTCATCACTTAAAAGGATGAGAGAGGGAAAGAATGAGGAAATGTTACTGAAGCTTCCTGTGACACTGGTAATACGCCAAAGCACAGCAAAATCAACAAATTTTACACCGATATTTTGTGATGGGTTACGCGATTAACCTATTGTGCATTTTTCCAATGTGAAATATGATAGCCTCGAAGCAGAAAATTCAGCGGAGAGGATGCATATGGAACAAAATGAGAAATTTTATAAGACAGTGTGGAAAATTGCGCTGCCGGTGACGCTGCAGTTTTTGCTGCAGTCTTCGTTCAGCGTGGTGGACCAGGTGATGACAGGGCAGCTTGGAAGTGTCAGCGTAGCAGGCATCGGTCTTGCCGGAAAATTTGCGTCTATTTTTTCGGTACTGGTCTCGGCGGTTGCAGCGGCAGCGGGTATTATGCTTGCGCAGTATATCGGACAGCAGGATAAACAAAAAGCAGACAGAAGCTTTTTTGTGAATCTGGCGGTGACAGGAGCCCTAGCGCTGCTTTTTACCGGGGCCTGCATTGCTGGGCCTCATCAGATTATGGGACTGTATACACAAGACTCATTAACGTGTGATGCGGCGGGCGGTTATCTGCGAATCTATGCAGTTTCCTACCTGCCGATGGCGGTAACGGCACTATGCTCCACATATCTGCGCTGTGCGGAGGCGGCAGCACTTCCGCTGATAGCGGGAATTGCCGCAGCGGTGGTAAATACGCTGCTTAACTATGTACTGATTTTTGGAAAAGCCGGTTTTCCTGCGCTGGGAATAAACGGTGCGGCGGCTGCATCTGCGGCGGCACAGGTGATTGGCTGCGCGCTGACGCTTGGAATGCTCTGGAGTCGTTTACGCAGGCAGAAAAGACAGACACAGATGGGAATTTCCGAAAAAAAAGAAAAGCTGGGGCAGTTAAATTTATTAATGAAAAGAGAAGAACGCCGCCAGTATCTCGGCATTCTGCTGCCCATTCTCGGCTGTGAGCTTTTCTGGAGCCTGGGCGAAAATGTTTATGCGGCGATTTATGGGCATATCGGAACGCAGGCGTGCGCGGCAATGACACTGACCTCACCGGTACAGATGCTGGTAATCGGCGCCCTGAACGGTCTGGCACAGGCGGCGGGAATCATTATCGGAAAATCACTTGGCAGGGGTGATTATGGGCGCGCTTACCGGGAAGCGAAGAAACTGATGCTGTACGGCTTCTGTGGTTCTGTCGTATTATCTGTGATACTGGTGCTTGTGCGGGAGAGCTATGTGCAGATTTACCGTGCAGAAGATACGGTTAAAAACATCACAAAAGAAATTCTTCTGGCGTTTGCAGTCATTTCTCCGGTGAAAGTGCAGAATATGATCCTTGGCGGCGGAATCCTGCGCAGTGGCGGCAGAACAAAATATGTGATGTATATCGATATTATTGGAACCTGGCTTTTTGGCGTTCCGCTTGGGTTTTTAGCTGCGTTTGCGCTGCAGCTGCCGATCGCATGGGTTTATTTTATATTGTCACTGGAAGAATGTGTGCGGTTTCTGATTTCTGTTTTTATTTTCCGGAGGAAAAACTGGATGAGAAGTCTGTGAAGCTGCTATAAAGGCATCATGTAATTGGCCGTGCAGATTGATTACTTTGGCAGCATAATGCTAGTTGGTGCGATAAAGAAGCAGGGAATCCCATCGTGGGATTCCCTGTTGCATGATGCATGATATAAGATGTCAGATCAGCCCCATCAGCTGCGGAACACCGAGCGAGAGCGCCGGAATATAGGTGACTGCAAGAAGCAGCACGAATAGAACGGCGAAGTACGGGAGCAGCGTTTTTGTGACCTGCTCGATGCTGATCTTACTGATGCCGCAGCCGACGAAGAGCACGGAGCCGACCGGCGGAGTGATGTTGCCGAGACACATATTGAAAATGAGCATTACGCCGAACTGGATATCGGACATGCCAAGACTCTGTGCGATCGGCAGGAAGATCGGAGTGAAGATCAAAATTGCCGGGGTGATGTCCATAAACATACCAACGATCATCAGGATCACGTTCATCAGAAGGAAGATGACGATCTTATTGGTGGAGATGGACATGATGCCCGCACTGATCGCCGCCGGGATTCCGGAATATGCCATAACGAAGGACATCGCGGAGGAGGCGGAAATCAGAAACAGGATGATGCCGCTTGTGCAGGCGCTGCTCACCAGAATCTTCATAAAGGATTTCATGGTAATGCTCTTGTAGCAGATAGAAAGAATCAGGCAGTAGAGCACACAGATGCCGGCGCCTTCCGTTGCCGTGAAAATACCGCTTACGATACCGCCGATTACAATGACGATCAGAAGCAGGCTCGGCAGCGCCTCAAGGGTGATTTTCAGCGCTTCCTGTCTGGAAACCTTCCCGGTGGTCGGGTAGTTGCGTTTCTTTGCGTAAAGGAATGCTACAATCATTGAGCCGACGCCCATCAGAATGCCGGGAACGTAGCCAGCCATAAACAGTGTGGAGATGGAAACGCCGCCCGCAACGGTGGAGTATACAATGAACGCGCTGGTCGGCGGGATCAGCAGTCCGGTCGGAGCCGAAGCGATATTTACAGCAGTTGCGAATGCCGGGTCATAGCCCTCGTCCTTCTGGATCGGATAGATGCAGCCGCCCATTGCGGAAGCTGCCGCAACGGAGGAACCGGACAGCGCGCCGAACAGCATGTTGCCGACGATGTTTGCCTGCGCAAGCGAACCGGGAATGCGTCCTACAAACAGCTTTGCAAAGTTTACCAGACGGCGTGCGATACCGCCGTTGTTCATAATGTTGCCTGCCAGAATGAACAGAGGGATAGCAAGCAGAGAAAAGCTTTCCACGCCGCTGTTCATTTTCTGCATGGTGATAAAGGTAATCTGATCCCAGGAGAGGGACGACATCGCTGTTACAATAGAAGCGATGACAATGCTGACGGAGATCGGGCAGCTTAAAAACAGCAGCAGGCCGAATACCGCGAACAGGATAACTGTTGTGAGTACAATATTCATTCCTCATTTCCTCCTTCGATAGTAATTCCGGTCACATCCTCGTAGATGTTGATGATCTGCGCGATGATGATAAAAATACCGGAGATGGGCGCCATTGCGTATACAAGGCTTCTTGGGATGCCAAGCAGAGCGGAGTATACCTTCTGCGCGCTCATTGCCAGCTTAAAGCCGCCGATCGTAATAACAAAAATGGCGAATACAAGAATCAGAATGTCGATCGCGGTCATCAGAACCCGCTTCGCGGACGGGCTGAGCTTATCGCGCACCAGCACGAGACACATGTGCTGTCTGGTGAGAAAAGCGTACGCAGCTCCGATAAATCCGGTCCAGATCAGCGAGTAGCGCACCAGCTCCTCGGTGAAGGCTGCCGGACTATTTAAAATGTAACGTGTAAATACCTGATACAATACCAGCAGCGTCATGATGGACAGCAGGATTGTTGCCATGCCTGCCAGAAGCTTTGCCAGAATTTTTTTCACGGCTGTTAATGTCTCTTTCATGTTGAACCTCCCTCTTATTTTACCGAGTTGATGATATCAAGCAGTTTCTGTACCCCAGGATACTGCGCACAATATTCATCAACCATACCGCTTGTCGCTTCACGGAATGCTTCTTTATCTACGTCGTTTACAAATTCTACATTCATGGTGGTGGAAGCTTCCTCGATCGCCTCCTCAATCGCTGCGTCCCATGCAATCTTGTGGCTCTCTGTTGAAGCGTGCGCCGCTTCCAGAATGATCTGCTGATCCTCCGGGCTGATGGTTTCCCATACCTTTGCGCTCATCACCATTACGTCCGGGATCATTGCGTGCTGATCCGTGGAGTAAACCTTGCAGATCTCACCGTGCTTGCCGGTTGTCAGCGCCGTTTCATTGTTTTCGGTACCGTCAATGATGCCGGTCTGCAGGGATGTGTATACATCGCCGTAAGACATTGCCACCGGGATGCCTCCGAGCGCTTCGAGCATATCCGTCTGGGATTTCATATCCTGCACGCGGATTTTCAGACCTTTTAAATCTGCCGGCGTGCGGATCGCGCGGTCCTTTGTATAGAAGGAACGGGCTCCGGAGGTATAGTATGTCAGAGTTACGAAGCCGTCGTCCGCGGAGGACAAAAAGAAATCCTGCATCTCGTCGGAATCCATGATATGGTAGAAATCCTCAGTGTCATCAAAAATATAGGGCAGGCCAAAGGTGTGGTAGGATTCGTTATAGGTTGCAAGTCCCGGAGCGGAAACCTTCGTCATCGCGAGCACCCCTGCCATAAGTTGCTCCATGTTTTCATTTTCCGAGCCAAGCTGTCCGTTCGGGAAAATCTGAACCTTGATTCTGCCGTCCGTTTTTTCCTCTACCTGCTCGGCAAATTCCGTCATTGCAATATGAACGGTGTGCGTTTCGCTCAGACCATGCGCCAGTGTAAGTACCAGCGGATTTTCCGCTGTTGCGCTTGCACTGTCTGCGGCGCCGTTCTGTGCACATCCTGTCAGTGCGGCTGCTGTCAGCGCAAATGCCGCTGCGATTGCTGCTAATTTTTTCATAGTGTACCTCCTGTTTACATTCCAATTAAATCAAACTGCTCAAAGGAAACGAGAACCTGATAATCTTTCTTCGGGTTCGGATATTTGATCTGCACCGATTTCAGACGCTGGCTGTAATACCATCCGCAGGCCGCCTCCTCAAATTTCCGTCTATGCAGGAAATGCGGAAGCAGTTCGCCGTCCACGGTTACCCAGTATGGGGCTTTCTCGCGGTGAATCATGTCGATTTCCATAGTCTCAACGGCTGTTTCATAGCTGCCTTCCTGTTTGAAATCAAGATAAGTGCGCTCGCCGGTCGTCATGGTAATGACAGTTTTCAGATATTTTCCTGTCTCATAGTCCATAGAAACGCCATCGTCCTCATATAACTGGAAGGAATTGTCTTTGTCTGCCGCGCACAGAAGCCGGATGCCGGTCGCCTGCTGTGTGGCGAGATTGTTCATCTGATTGGTTGCAATCGGAATCAGCGCGCCGCTTCTTACATACAGCGGGATGCTGCTGATAGTTACCGGAATTTCAATGGTCTGTCCGCCTGCGTAAGCTTCTCTTGTATAGAAATCGTAGAAGGTGTCACCCTCAGGCAGATAGATGCTGCGCGTCTTTGCACCCTTTTCCACGACATTTGCCACCAGCAGGGAGTCACCGAACATAAAGTCGACGCCCTCATCGTAGCATTTCGGGTCATTCTGGAAAGCGCTGCACATTGCCTCCATAATCGGAAGACCGGTCTCGTGCGCGCGCTCTGTCAGAGAGTACAGATACGGACTCAACTGATAGCGAAATTCGATGGCGCGGCGGATATCGTCTTTTAAGTCGCTGTACATCCATGGCTCCGTTACCGTATTGTCGGTGTTGGTGGAGTGAATGGAGAAACGCGGCTGGAAGATTCCGTTCTGAATCCAGCGGATAAACAGCTCACCCTCCGGCGCCGGACCAAAGAAGCCTCCGATGTCGCAGCCCTGGCTTGCCACGCCGCTTAAGCCCATGCCGAGGATGGTGGCAATATTGTATTTCAGCGCGTCCCAGCAGGTCAGATTGTCGCCTGCCCAGGTCTGTGCGTAACGCTGTATACCGCAGTGACCGGAACGGCATACAATATACGGACGGGTATTTTCGAAGGTTTCATGGATGGCTTCGTCCGTGATATGGCACATAATGTTTGACATGACGGATTTCAGCTGCCCAATGGTGCCGCCTTTGCCTTCGAAATCGCAGCGGCAGTCTTTATCGACCATGCTGTCGTACTCGCAGTTGTCATTCCATACGGAGCAGGTGCCGTAATCCAGGACGTTTTCCTTCAGCAGCTTTTTCCAGTGCTCGCGGGTGGAGGCTTTGGTGTAGTCCACAAATACGCCCTTTCCGCCCCACCAGGTTCCCACGCCCGGTTCGTCGCTGTCGCTGGCTTTTACAAACATATCTTTTTCTTTCATTTCCTCCAGCATCGGGTGAAGCAGCAGGATACCCGGTTTTACGTTCGGGGTGACGGTGATGCCGCGCTCCTTCATTTTTTTGAAGAAATCCTTCGGGTCTTTGAAGCGCTTTTTGTTCCAGGTAAATACGCAGCGCTTTACGCCGACATTGGTCTCCACAGTGCAGTAGCCGGAGGAAAGCTGGAATCCGTCTACCGGAATCTGTTCCTCTTTTGTGGTGTCGATAAATTCTACGATCGCGTCGTCGCAGTCAGCCTCCAGCTCCGGATAATACATGGAGGAGCCAAGGTATCCGAGCGCATAGCGCGGGAGCAGGGTGGATTTTCCGGTCAGATCCGTGTAGCGTTCCACAACCTCGCGCACGGTCGGACCGGTGATCAGAAACAGATCGATGTCGCCGCCATCCGCACGGTAGCGGCTGTGCATTTTCCAGTAGTTGCTTTTCTCTTTCCCCATGTCGAAGTCGCATTCCCAGGTGTTGTGATAGAAGTATCCAACAGCCTTCTTCGTGCGTCTGTTTAATTTGATGTAGAACGGAATGTGCTTGTACAGCGAATCCGTCTCCTTCGGGTTGTAGCCCATGGCATCCTTCGGGCTCATGTTCATGAACTTCTGAGCCTTGTTAAACTCGCCGCTCTTTTCGCCGAACCCATAGAAGCAGTCATCGGGCGAAATCTCGCTGGTGTGGATGCGGCGGCGGTTGCTGTCCTCCTGGTAAGCAAGGTCTGCGATGTCAGCATGCAGGCAGGTCCCCTCTGCGTCGTACACGCAGATGCGGAAGGGATCTTTCTCCACTACTACTTTTAAAAGTTTTCCCTGGATGACTGCGGTATCCCCGCCGTCTGTGAGAGCAGCGTCTGCCGTCTCAATGCGTCTGCGGTAATTTTTGAGAAAACCGTCCATGCGGTCCTCCCATGCGGTCAGCACAAGACTGTAGGATTCCTCCGCAAAGTCTCCGTCGAATCCCGCGCGGATACGCACGATGGAATCCGTCAGAAACCACAGCCTCAGCTCTGCGCCGTCTGTAAGAATGGAAAAATAATTTTCCTGCTGAGTTACAGACGATGCTCTGGTACAGATTTTCATTACTCATTTCCTCCTTCTTTTTGTTTGTTGGGAAGCAATATTTTGCTTCACTGTTTCAATTTGTGACACAGATGGGATTACGGTTCTGTGTTTCAATTGAGTTTGTATATATATCATATAAATATGAAGAGAACAAAACCAGACAGAAATTGCAGTGATTGTACCGAAAGTAAACATATCTTGCTCTTTATGATGAAAAATGATAAAATAGTCAAAAATGGTTTATGTGGAATGTATTTTAGGCAGAGCTGTATGGAGGAAGCGAAATGATCGACCAGGCGGGAATTCGGATGGCGCAGGGCGAAAGCCTTGCCGGGGAACGGATCGCAGGCGTGAACGATAATATGATGAAATCGCATTATCATAATTATTATGAGATTTATTACCTGGAGGATGGAGAGCGGTATCATATGCTGCAGGATGACATGTACACGATGAAGCCGGGCGAGCTGATTTTGTTTTCGCCCTATGTGCTGCATCGTTCCTACGGGGATGAGGGGATGCCTTTTAAGCGCATTGTGTTGTATTTTGAGAGCGGCGAGGTGGCGTCTTCAGAGCTTTTAGAGGCATTGGATCAAAACAATGGGATGTACAGACCGGATGCGGTAACACGCCAGAAGCTGCATCACATGCTGGAGGAGCTGATCCGGGAATACGAGAATCCGTCAGATTTTTATAAAAGCTACCGGCGCACGCTGCTGAATATGTTTCTGTTTACCATGCTGATGCACACGCGCAGGCGGGAGCCGGAGCAGCTGAAAGAGACGGGGCGCACGACGCAGATTGTCAGCTATATCCACAAGCATTACCAGGAGGATATTACACTGGAGCAGCTTGCGCAGATGTTTTATGTCAGTCCGTTTTATCTCTGCCGGGAATTTAAGCGCTACACCAACAGCACGATTGTACAATATGTGAATATCACACGGGTAATGAATGCGCAGCGCAGGCTGATGGAGACGGACAAGACGGTAACAGAAATCAGCCGGGAGACAGGCTTTTCAAACCTCACTCATTTTAATCGGGTATTTAAATCCATCACGGGAACCACACCGTCCGGGTATCGCAAGCACCACCAGAATATGCTTTGCTTATAGGCAGGATGCGGCGGGGCCGGGGGAATGGGCGAAAGCATGTGGGCAAAAATAAGAAATCTTTTGTAGACGTAAAACATATACTGTGTTAAAATGTTCACATTATTATATGTGAACAAAGGATGAAACCATGTCTATGACGAGATTGTTATTTCTGTTTTTTACCTACGCGTTTTTGGGGTGGGTATTGGAGACGGTACTGGTAACGCTGAAGCAGAAAAAGGTGGTCAACCGCGGTTTCCTGAATGGACCGCTCTGTATGATTTACGGCATTACGGCTATCATTCTGACGGTGGGTCTTACATCGCTGAAGGATAATATTTTCTTTTTGTTTGTGGGAAGCTGCATTTACGCGACGGTGACAGAACTGCTTGCAGGTAAGTTCCTGGAGAAATATTATCATGGACGCTGGTGGGATTACAGCAAAAAGAAATTTAATTTTGACGGATACGTCTGCCTGGATCACTCATTGTTCTGGGGCGTTCTTGGCGTGATTGTCGTAAAATGGCTGAATCCGGTCCTGAACCGGTTTTATAATGCAAATGTGCCGATTCTGATGCACACATTAATGTGGATACTTCTTGCAATTCTGGTTCTTGATATTCTCGGAACAACGTCCGTGCTTCTGAAGGCGAACGATCAGGAGCGCTACAACGAATCAAACAAGCGCATCGCGAAATTTACAGCCGGGCTGCGCGCGAAAATCTCCAGCGTGGTCGAGCGGCGTATCCTGCGCGCTTATCCGCTGTCGCCGGAGCTGCAGGAGAAAAAAGGAAAAAGCAGGGTATTTGCGGAAGGATGCGGGTTTTATAAGCTATTCTGGCTGTTTATGGTCGGAGGATTGATCGGCGACCTGGTGGAAACGGTTTTTTGCAGGATTACGATCGGCAGGTGGATGAGCCGCAGCAGTGTGGTGTGGGGACCGTTCAGTATTGTATGGGGATTGGGGTTTGCACTTTTCACGGCCATCCTGTATCAGCACCGCAAGAAATCAGACAGTTTTCTGTTCATTGCAGGAACTGTTCTGGGAGGTGCGTTTGAATATCTCTGCAGCGTTTTCACGGAAATGGTCTTCGGGACGATTTTCTGGGACTACAGCCATGTGCCGTTTAATCTGGCAGGCCGCATAAATCTTTTATATTGTTTTTTCTGGGGAATCGCTGCCGTTATCTGGTTTAAGTATGTCTATGAAAAGATTTCCGGTCTGATCGAAAAAATGCCGATCCGGGTGGGGAAGGTTCTCACCTGGATTATGGTCGTATTTATGTTATGCAACATTTTTGTATCGTCGCTGGCTCTTGGACGCTATCAGGAGCGGCGCGCGGGCGTTCCGGCGGAGGCTCCGTGGCAGCAGATTATGGATGAAAAGTATGACGATGAGGTGATGCGCCGCATTTATCCGAAGGCAAAGGATCTGGACCTGCGCGGAAAACCGGCGGAGTCGGGAATCGAGGAAACCGAAGGAACAAACGAAACAGAGCAGACGCAGGAGGAAAGCAAAGGAGCAAACGAAACAGAGCAGGCGCTGGAGGAAAGCGAAGGAGCAAACGAAACAGAGCAGGCGTTGGAGGAAAGCAAAGGCGCAAACGAAACGAAAAAAGCAGCGCAGGGATGAAAAAATGTTTGAGGTTACTGCGAACGGAATGAACAGCAACTGTTTGAGCACGGGCGGCAGAGGAGCAGTCGGATATACTTGAAAAAAACGGGTGAAAATTGTATACTGATTATAGCTTTAAAAGTAAATATATTAGCAGGAGGGAAATGAACATGAAAGAAAACAAATCTTATGCGGGTACACAGACAGAAAAGAATCTGCAGGCAGCATTTTCCGGAGAATCCGAAGCAAGAAACAAATATACATATTTTGCTTCGGTTGCGAAGAAAGAGGGCTATGAGCAGATTGCGGCACTGTTTCTGAAAACCGCGGAAAACGAAAAGGAACACGCAAAAATGTGGTTTAAGGAGCTGCAGGGCATTGGCAATACCGCTGAAAATCTGCTCAGCGCTGCCGAGGGCGAAAACTATGAGTGGACAGATATGTACAAGGGCTTTGCGGAGACGGCGGAACAGGAGGGATTTCCGGAGCTTGCGGCAAAATTCCGCCTTGTTGCGGCGATCGAGCAGCATCATGAGGAGCGTTACCGCGCCCTGCTTCACAACATAGAGATGGCGGAGGTATTTGCAAAGAGTGAGGTAAAAGTGTGGGAATGCCGCAATTGCGGACATATTGTTGTTGGAACCGCCGCACCGGAGGTCTGTCCGACCTGCGCACACCCGCAGTCTTATTTTGAAGTAAAAGCAGAAAATTATTAAGAGACGTATTGAGTGATGACAGAAGAAAATCAGTTTTCCAGAACAGAATTGCTGATAGGAAAAGAAAATCTGCAGCGTCTTGCCCGCGCCAGAGTTGCAATATTTGGCGTGGGCGGCGTGGGCGGCTATGTGGTGGAGGCGCTTGCGCGCAGCGGCGTCGGCACGCTGGATCTGATCGACTCGGACAAGGTGGTTCTGAGCAATCTGAACCGTCAGATCATTGCAACATATGATACCATCGGACAGTACAAGGTAGATGCGGCGAAGGCGCGCGTGTTGTCCATCAATCCGCAGGCGGTGGTAAATGTATATCGCATTTTTTATCTTCCGGAGACGGCATTGCAGTTTGACTTTGCCTCATATGATTATGTGGTGGATGCGATCGACACGGTCACGGGCAAGCTGATGCTGGCAGAGCAGGCGCAGAAAAGCGGCACCCCGATCATCAGTTCCATGGGCGCGGGCAACAAAATGGATGCGTCCGCGTTTGAGGTCGCAGATATTTATGAGACATCCGTCTGTCCGCTTGCAAAAGTGATGCGCAGAGAATTAAAAAAACGCGGGATCAATAAGTTGAAAGTCGTATATTCCAAAGAGACACCGATGACGCCTCATATAGCAGAACAGATATGCGGACAGGACGTGGCAGGCGGCAGACGCCGCCAGACACCGGGAAGTATGGCGTTTGTACCTTCTGTGGCGGGACTGATCATTGCCGGGGAGGTCGTGCGGGATCTAATCCGATAAAATCCGGCGCATGGCTGAACAGTTGTGAAAATTTTTACTTGACGTGCTCCATACGTATGTGGTAAGATAAACAGGCGTATGGAAGCAGGTCTTTTTTTTTATGCCTAAAAAAACAGCAGCGAAAAGGCTGCAGCACAAAAAAGTTTGAGAGCGAGGTGGAAGTTGTGCGCACAAGGATCACATTGGCATGTACGGAATGTAAGCAGCGAAATTACAACACGACAAAAGACAAAAAGAATCATCCTGACAGAATGGAAACCAGTAAATACTGCAGATTCTGCAAGAAACACACGGTGCATAAAGAAACAAAATAGCACGCCGCATGGCTGAGAGAGGAGAACAGCATGGGAGAAGTTGCCAAGAAAGACAAAAGCCCAATGAAAAGCTGGTGGGACGGTCTGAAATCCGAATTTCACAAGATCGTCTGGCCGGATAAGAAAGATCTCACAAAGCAGACAGGCGTTGTAATCGTAGTTTCTGTGATACTCGGAGCGATTATTGCGGTGCTCGATGTTATTATGCAGTACGGTATTGATTTCTTGATTAAGTAAGGACAAGGTGAGCATATGTCAGAAGCAAAGTGGTATGTAGTTCATACCTACTCTGGTTATGAGAACAAGGTAAAGGCGAACATCGAAAAAACCATTGAGAACAGACATCTGGAGGATCAGATCCTGGAGGTACGCGTACCTCTGGAGGATGTTGTGGAAGTGAAAAACGGTGTTTCGAAAACAGTTCAGAAGAAGATGTTTCCGGGCTACGTGCTTCTCAACATGGTCATGAACGACGATACCTGGTATGTTGTCAGAAACACCAGGGGCGTCACCGGGTTTGTCGGTCCGGGATCGAAGCCTGTACCGCTTACTGAAGCAGAGATGAGACCTTTGGGAATTCAGGAGCAAAGCGTTGTGGTCGATTTCGAGGTTGGCGATACGGTCAACGTCATCGGCGGTATCTGGAAGGATACGGTCGGCGTTGTGCAGTCGATCAACGAGAGCAAGCAGATCGTTACCATCAATGTTGAGCTTTTCGGCCGCGAAACGCCGGTGGAAATAAGTTTCGCAGAGATTCAGAAAATGTAAAGTCGCCGTCAATTCGCAGGCGGTCAGACAGTGGGAGGGAAATCCCCCGACAATACCACAAGGAGGTGCCTTATTATGGCAAAGAAAGTAACAGGTTACATCAAATTACAGATTCCGGCTGGCAAAGCAACACCAGCACCGCCTGTTGGTCCGGCACTTGGACAGCACGGTGTCAATATCGTTCAGTTTACCAAGGAGTTCAATGCAAGAACGGCTGACAAGGGTGATGTGATCATCCCGGTAGTTATCACCGTTTATGCAGATAGAAGCTTCAGCTTCATCACAAAGACTCCGCCTGCAGCAGTTCTGCTGAAGAAGGCCTGCAATATCAAGTCTGGTTCCGGTGTTCCGAACAAGACAAAGGTTGCGACCATCAGCAAAGACAAGATCCGCGAGATCGCTGAGACAAAGATGCCGGATCTCAACGCTGGAAGCATTGAAGCGGCTATGAGTATGATCGCAGGTACCGCGAGAAGCATGGGTATCACGGTTGAAGAGTAGACATCCCGCACTTAGCGAAAACGAGTGTCGACTCTTGTAGATTGAACACAGTGGGAGGGAAATTCCCGCAAATACCACCAGGAGGTTATGTAATATGAAAAGAGGAAAAAGATATATCGAAGCGGCAAAGAATTATGACCGCGCAACTCTTTATGACACCGCAGAAGCGATCAGCGTTGTAAAGAAAAATGCAGTAGCAAAATTTGATGAGACAATCGAAGCTCATATCAGAACCGGATGCGACGGACGTCATGCAGATCAGCAGATCCGCGGTGCTGTTGTACTTCCGCACGGAACAGGTAAAAAGGTCCGCGTGCTTGTGTTCGCGAAGAACGCAAAGGCTGACGAGGCTCTGGCAGCAGGCGCTGAGTACGTAGGAGCAGAGGAACTGATCCCGAAGATTCAGAACGAAGGCTGGCTGGATTTCGACGTTGTAGTAGCTACCCCGGATATGATGGGTGTAGTTGGACGTCTGGGCCGTGTACTTGGTCCGAAAGGACTTATGCCGAACCCGAAGGCCGGAACAGTTACCATGGATGTAACAAAGGCTATCCAGGATATCAAAGCCGGTAAGATTGAGTACAGATTGGATAAGACAAATATCGTACATGTGCCAATCGGAAAAGCTTCCTTTACGGAGGAGCAGTTGGCGGACAACTTCCAGACGCTTATAGATGCAATTCTGAAAGCAAGACCGGCAGCATTGAAGGGCCAGTATTTGAGAAGCGTTACGCTCACCTCAACTATGGGACCGGGTGTGAAACTGAATACTGCTAAATTTGTATAGGTTTGTATCTTATATCGCCGCACAGAGATTTCTGTGCGGCGATTATTGTCTTATGGAGTAAATTTTTTCTGTACGGAGGGGTTTTATGATAGAAAAACACACACTTGCAGGTATCCTGCTGAAGCTGGAACGTCTCCGGCAGGACAAGGGACAGAAGGAAGTTTGCAGCGGCATCTGCGTGCCCTCTTATTTAAGCAAGATCGAGCATGGGACAGTCTGCGCCGATGAAAAAATCCTGGCAGAGTTATTTGCGCGTCTGGGGATTTTTTATGAAAAAGACCAGGCGGTGCTGGAAAAGCTTGGGAAGCTTATTGAAAAATATTTTTACTGCCGGCAATACTATCTGGATACCAGAGACGTTTATGAAAAACTGCAGGAGCAGGAGCGCACACTGATGTATAGCCGCTATGCGGTGGACTGGCTGCTGATCTGCGCCTTCGAACAGGCGGCGCCCAGGGACATTATGGACCGCCTCGATGCGCTGAAGGAGCATATGGAGCCGCGTCAGCTCGCTTATTATAAGCTTCTCTGTGCGCAGGAGGAAAAAAATGCTGAGCGTGCAGTGCATCTCTCCAGGGAAGCGTGCGACGTTCTGAACAATTCTTATGCAATGCTTATGCTCTGCGTGGCGTATTTCCGGCAGGGCAATTATTCGGAAATTCACCGGATGGAGCAGCGTGTTGTGGCGGCAGCGGTGGAGGAGGGGAATACCTACCAGCTCGCGGACTTCTGTTTTATGAATGGGAACGCCTACGCTTGCCTTAACATGGAAGAAATGATGATGGTGTATTTTGAGCGCGGTATCCGGCTGCTGCAGAATACTGCGTGGAAAAGGGAGCTTGCAGGCGTTTACTATAATATCGGCGCCACTTACATCAGCTTACGGAAATATGATCCGGCGCTGGAGTATCTGGAGATGGCGGAACAGGAGGATACCGGACACCAGTTTCAGATACCGATATTTCACAAAAAAGCAATTGTGTTTCTGCGCACGGGACGAAAGGACGAGGGCAAAAAAATTCTTGCAGAGATGAAAAATCTGCTTTTAAAGAAAACTGCCACGTCGGCAGTGGACTGGCTGATTTACGAGGAAGCCGAAATGGAGGCAGAGGAGGGCTTTCTCAACAACCCGGAGTATCTGAAATTGCTGGAAAAGCTGATCCGTGCGATTAAGGAGGAGCTTCATTTTGGCTATCTGTACTTTTATCGCGAAGTGATCGTGGAGGCTTGCAAAAGACAGCGAAGATACAGGCAGGCGCTGGAGTTTGAGCAGGAGATTTCCTCTGGAATTGTAAAATAGCTGCTTAAAGTATCAAATCAGAACATAAATTTCCCAAAATGATCGTGTTTACAGGCGTTTATTATTCCAATATAATTTTACCCATAAGAGGCGGATTTGTCCGCGGAAGGGTGAGAGGAATATGAAACAAAAAACAAAGCTCTGGACAAAAGATTTTTCATGCATTACGGCTGCCACGGTCTTGTCGGCGATCGGCGGGGAGGCGATGAATCTGCCTGTCAGCCTGCTGGTGTTTGACGAGACGCAATCGGCGTTTCTGTCGGCGGTGATCATGGTCTGCGGGATGCTGCCGGATGTGCTGCTGCCGGTTTTGGCAGCTCCGCTCATCGACAAGGGCGGGAAAAAGAAGTGGATTGTCGGGATGGACGCCCTGCTTGCGGTGCTGTACGTCGTGATGGGAGTCTGGATCAGCAAAAACAGCTTTTCCTTTGGCGTATATGTTGCGTTTACGCTACTTGCGGGAACGATATCTGTCTTTTACCGGCTGGCTTACCAGGCGTGGTACCCCGATCTGATCCCGGCCGGGGAGAAGCAGAAGGGCTATGCGGTGAGCGCGATGGTCTACCCGATCGTCCTGGTGGTGTCGGCGCCGTTTGCCACATTTCTGTATGAGACACTGAAAATGGATGTGATATTTTATATTGTAGCCGGTATCACAGTTGCTTCTATTATGGTGGAAAGCCGTGTGACGGAAAAGCAAAGTGCGGCAGAGGAATCCTACACGTTCCGCCAATACCGCCGCGACATTGCGGAGGGCTTCACATACATAAAAGAAGAAAAGGGCATCCGGAATATTTACACCTATATGGCAATCACGCAGGGGACGTCGGAGGGGCTTGGCATTATCACACAGGTGTATTATCAGTCGCAGCCCTGGCTCACGGTAACGATGCTGGGATTCCTGAAAAGTGCGGAGATGATCGGCAGAGTGCTTGGCGGCTTTTTTCAGTACACGAAGGAGATTCCGGCGAAAAAGCGTTATGCTTTTACAAAGTTTGTCTATATTTTTTACAATATAATAGATATGGTGCTGCTGTTTCTGCCGTATCCTGCGATGCTGGCGAGCCGTTTTTTGTGCGGCGGTCTGGGTATCAGCAGCGCGACCGTCCGCGAGACTGCGGTGATGAGCTATCTGCCGGAGCATATGCGGGCGCGGGTGAATGCATTTTTCAATACGTTGTTTGCGATTGGTGGCGTGTTGTTTCAATTTCTGGCCGGTGCGCTCGGAGAAATTCTGCCGTACCGCGCAGTGGCGCTGCTGCTCGGCGGGGCATCGCTGGTGAGCGTGTTCTTTCTGATCGTATTGCCGGCGAAGGACAACCGGCCGGTATATGAGGCGGTAAGCCGGTAACGGGTTTGTGCCGGAAATATTCGGTAGATGAGACTGTGGCGTTCAAAGCGTGCAGTCTGCTCCGCTTTGACGGTCCGGGTGAAGCATGGCTGGATAAAGAGCAGACATTGGCGGCTCTCAGGATTCGGAAGCTGTTCAAGATACCGCCATTTCAAAGGGCTTTCTGGCGCAGATGTGGCAAAAACCTTTGATGAGTATGGCATCTATGAGTATATTACGAAGCATTTTGAATCGCTGCATACAATGGGAGACCATTGCATTGTGCAGGATATTGATGATTATATCGGCAGTATAACGGGCGACAGCAGGATGAAAGCGTAATCGCCTGCATGATATTCCCCAAAGGGCGGAATCTGTCAAGTCAAAGGAGGCGGACCCTCAAAACCACGAAACAGGTAAATTCCCAATACAGCATTAAATCCCGCAGCAGCAAACACACGTTAGTTTTTGCAATGACTTTTATCAAACACTTACGCACTTTTCTCTCCACAAAAGGTTAAAGGTGTTTAAAACCCGGCAGTCTGCGGTCCGCCGGTCAAACTATAATTTTTTTTCGAAAAAACGAAAAAGCAATATTGACATTTATTTAATAGTATGATAGCATAAGTTTAACGATAAACGTATAAAACTAAAAAAGAAATTGGAGGAAAAGTGTACAAATAATACAAAACAAAAAAGAGCAGAAACGACATACTTTGATAAATTTAACGTTAAATGGAAACAAAGAAAAAAAGAACAGGTAAATCATGAAATCAAAAACAAAAAAGTAAGAAAGGAAGGAAAATGTTATGAAGAGGAAGCTTGTTGGATTTTTGGGAGCAACACTGGCAGCGGCGATGATGGCCGGCATGGTAGCCGGAGCATCTGAGGAGATTACGGTTACGCTGGGCATCTGGCCGGAGGATACTCTGACAGATGAGATCGCGATGCACGAAGGTTTTCTGGAGAAGATGAAAGAGGTTCGTCCGGACGTTACCTATGTACCGGCTTACTACAAATATTCTACGGATACCTTTATGCCGATGGTAGAAGCAGGTACTGTACCGACTGTCTTTGAATCCTGGTTCACAGAGCCGCAAAAGCTGATCAAACAGGAAGCGGTTGCAGATATCACAGACCAGCTCGAAGAGAGAGGATGGCTGGATGCAATGAATCCGTCTATCCGTGAGCTGCTTTCCGATGAGAACGGCCGTGTATACGGTGTTCCGCGTGATGGCTATGCGCTTGGCGTAATGTGCAACAGGGCGCTGTTTGAGGAAGCCGGGCTGGTGGATGAAAATGGCGTTCCGCTGTTCCCAGAGACATGGGATGAACTGCTTGAGACAGCTAAGACGATCAACGAGAAGACTGGTTCCGCAGGTCTGTGTCTCCTGGCAAAGGACAATGCAGGCGGGTGGCACTTCAGCAATATCGCATGGGCATACGGAGCAACGCTTGTTACAGAGAATGAAGACGGAACATTCACAGCGAACCTTGCTTCTGATGAAGCGATCGCAGCTATGGAATATGTAAAAGAACTGGCAGACGCAGGCGTTCTGACGGCAGATCCGACTACTGAGGACTGGGGTACAGGATTTACGCAGCTCGCTACAGGCGGCGCGGCAATGTACATCGCAGCGAACGACGCAGTAAACCAGCCGACACAGGCAAACGGAATGGCGCTGGAAGATCTGGCTATGTGCGCAATCCCGGCAGGCCCTGGCGGACAGTACTCTCTGTCAGGCGGCACACCGTACATGTTCTCTAAGGATGCAACGCCGGAAGAAATCGACGCAGCTCTGGATTACCTTGAGATCATGGGCAAGACCCCGATCGTTACCGACGACGTAGTAGCAGGTCTGGAAGCAGACGCACAGATGAGAAAGGATTCCGGCATCCCGGTAATCCAGAAGTTCCCGTGCTGGATCAATCAGGAATTCCTCGATGCTGAGGCAAAGACGATTGAAGAAAATGCAAATGTAGATCCGGCTATGTATCAGTCTTACTTTGACGCGGTATCTTCTGACGGACTTCGTACAGAGGAACCGGGGCAGACGCAGGATATGTATGGCGAGCTGACAAAGGTTCTCCAGGCAGTTATCACTGATCCGGATGCAGATATCCCGGCACTGATGCAGACAGCAAATGACAATTACCAGGCTATCCTTGACAATTCGGTTGTTGCAGAATAAAGCGGATTGCTGAAATAGTTCGATCCAAATGGGGTTTCCAATGACCGGAAGCCCCATTTGTTGTAAAAACAGAAATATGAGGATGAGAGAATGAAGAAAAAGACAAAATTTAAGCGCAGAGATCTGATATCATGGCTCGTTATGCTGCCGTCTGTGATACTTTTTGCATTCTATATCTGGGAGCCGCTTCTGGAGAACGTCAGACTGTCCCTTTACAGCACGATCCGCTATCAGACGGTGGACTTTGTCGGTCTGGCAAATTATGCCAGGGTTCTGAAGGTGCCGGATTTTAAGGCGGCCTTCGTAAATACATTTTCCTATACGTTTTGGTCGCTGGTGATCGGCTTTTTTATACCTATCATCATGGCGGTACTGATCTCAGAGACCGTACATTTAAAAAGTTTCTTCCGTGTAGGCGTTTATTTCCCGAATATCGTTCCGGGGCTTGCCACGATCTGGATCTGGAATTATTTCTTTACTCCCGGTCCCACCGGCGTGCTCAATATCCTGCTGGGAAAAATCGGAATTGCTCCCTTCGTGTGGCTGAATAATACAAAATGGACGATTCCGCTCATCGTCGTGACAATGACCTGGAAGTCGGCGGGGTCCACCGCTCTGATCTATATGGCGAGCATCAGCGGGATCAGTGCGGATCTGTACGAGGCGGCGACTATCGACGGCGCCAGCATCTGGCAGAGAATCCGGCATATTACGCTCCCCAGCATCAACGGTCTGGCAAGGACGCTTCTGATCATGCAGGTGATTTCTGTGTTCCAGATTCTGTATGAACCGATGGTGCTTAAGAATGGCGGTCCGAACAATGCAAGTATTTCACTGATGATGCTTGTATACCGGTTCGCATTCCGTGACAGTGACTTTTCAGGTGCGGCGGCTCTGTCCGTTATGATCTGCATCATATTGATTATATTGAGCGGGCTGTACATGAAGGTTGCAAAGAAAAAAGAAGAATATTAGGAGGAGAGGGCATGTTTTTTAGAAAATATTTTGATAAACGTGACGGAGCGATCCGCGGCTATGATATGCACTCTCCAAAATCGAGAGCGCTGAGTATCCTTATTATGCTGCTGTGTATTGTGATGGTCATTGCCGCACTGTTTCCTGTTGTATGGGTATTTCTGGCATCCTTTAAGGATATTAAGGATTTTACGAGAAATGTAACGATTATTCCGCAGCATTTTGATTTTGAAGGTGTTAAAAAGACCTGGAACCAGCTTAAATTTTCCAAATTTTATGTAAATTCCATAATCCTGGTGGCGGGAAGTGTCGTATGCGCAGTTGTTTTCAACGGCCTGCTGGCTTACGGGCTGGCAATCTTGAAACCGAAAGGGTATAAAATCGTGCAGGCGCTCGTTATGTGGAGCCTTCTGATCCCGTCCACGGCCAGTATTGTGGCGCTGTTCCGAAACATCAATATGCTCGGCCTCAGCAGGAGCTTTCTTCCGCTGTGGCTGTCCTACGGTGCAAATGCCTTCTGGGTCGTTCTGTTTAAAGAGTTTTTCGAGGAGATTCCCAGAGAGCTGGTGGAGTCCGCGCGTCTGGACGGCTGCGGCGCGCTGCAGGTATTTGAGAAAATGATTCTTCCGCTGTCTAAGCCTATCATCATGGTGGTTGCTATCTTTGCGGTGACGGCGGCATGGTCCGATTTCCTGCTTCCGTATCTTGTACTGAACGGTTCCGGCAAAGAAACGGTTATGGTAAAGCTGTTCAGCTTTAAGGATACGCCGACAAATGCGGTGAGCATGCTGCGGGCAGTCATGTTCTCGATCATTCCGCCAACGATTCTTTTCATAATTTTCCAGAAACAGATTACCGACGGTGCGGCGGCGGGAGCAGTAAAGGGATGACATGCATTAATTAAGGTGAGGATAACATATGGCTAAAGTAGCAGATATCTATTTTAAAGAGCATCCGTGGCAGATTATTGAGGAAGGATTTGACCCGGCTTACTCCAGGGTGGCGGAATCCATTTTTTCCCTGGCGAATGAATATATGGGAGTCCGGGGCTATATGGAGGAAGGATACTCCGGGGAAAGCCTTACGGGCAGCTATTTTAACGGTATATATGAGCAGAAAAAGCAGGAAGGTCCCCACTATGTCGGAATCACGGATGTGACAGAATTTATGGTAAATTCCGTGAACTGGCTGGACACAGGGCTGGAGGCCGACGGGGAGCGCCTGGATCTGGGAAGGAGCAGGGTGCGGTCCTTTTGCAGATGGCTGAACATGAAAACGGGACTTCTGACAAGACAGTTTATATGGTGTCTGGCTGACGGAAAAGAGATAGAGGTGACGTTTGAGCGGGTTCTTTCGATGAAGCAGGTAGAATATGCGGCGCAGAGAATTACACTGCGGCCGCTGGATTTCCGGGGAAAGATATATCTGACTCTGGGGCTTGACGGGTCCGTGATCCATGAGAGCGTAAAGGAAAATCTGTGGAATGCCCTGGGAGCAGTGACGGATGATGGATTTTTGAGTCTGGAGCTTGAGACGATCCATACGGCGCAGCGGGTGAATTCTGCTGCCCGGATCACCGGAGAAGGGCTTGTGCAGACCGGGACATGCCAGGAGGAAAAGAAAGTGCAGCTTTTGTTTGAGGCAGAGGCGGAGCCGGGAAAGACCTTCCGGGCGGAGCGCACCGTGTGCAACCTGCTGTGCAGGAATGCCGCAGGAGAACAGGAATACCGCAGACAGTGCGCCGAAAGCAGAGAGCGGCTGCAAAAGATCAGCTTTGAACAGATTCTGGCAGATAATACAAAATGGTGGAGCGAAATCTGGGAGCACTGTGATATAGAGATTAAAGGGGACCCGGAGAACCAGCAGGGTATCCGCTTCTGCATCTTCCAGCTTTTCCAGACGTATCACGGAGCTGTCAGAGGAAGCAACATCGGCGCCAAGGGACTGACAGGAGAGGCGTACAACGGAAATGCATTCTGGGATACAGAAACGTACTGCCTGCCCTTCTTCCTGTTCAATGATCTGGAGGGAGCCAGAAATCTTCTGTATTTCCGTTATCAGACGCTGGATGAGGCGAAAAAGAGAGCAAAGGAGCTGGACTGTAAGGGAGCATTTTATCCCATCGCCACGATCAGCGGGAAGGAATGCTGCAATCTGTGGCAGCACGCCAGCCTTCAGCTGCAGGCTTCCACGGCAGTAGCTTACGGAATCTGGTTCTATGAGAAGATGACCGGTGATCTGGAATTTCTGGCATCCCAGGGAATAGAAATTCTGATCGAGGTCAGCAGAATGCTGGCTACCAGAGGAGACTATTCCAATGACGGTCTGAGGTTTGGCTATTACGGAGTCATGGGACCGGATGAATTTCAGATGATGGTAAATCACAACTGTTATACAAATTATATGGGAAGGTTTACCTTCCGCTACACACTGGAGTGTCTGGAAAGACTGCAGAGGGAAGCGCCGGAGGCTTACCGGAGCGCTGCCAAAAAGACGGGATATCTGGAAAGTGAGGGCGCTGCCTGGAAGCAGATGGCGGATCGGATGTACATACCCTACGATGCCGACCGGATGCTTTACGAACAGCATGAGGGCTTCTTTGACCTGCCGCATATAGATATTGATGCGATTCCGGTGACGGATTTCCCGTTGTATAATCACTGGTCCTACGACCGCATCTACCGGAATGATATGATCAAGCAGCCGGATGTTCTGATGCTGATGCTGCTCTTTAACGGCAGCTTTACGCAGGAGGAGCTGGAGCGCAACTATGAATATTATGAGCCGCGCTGCATCCATGAGAGCTCCCTTTCGCCGTCGGTGCATTCCATTCTGGCGACCCAGCTCGGAAAGGCGGAGGAGGCGTATGACTTTTTCCGCTTTGCGACGAGAATGGATCTGGACAATTACAACCGCAACAGCGATGAGGGAATCCACACGACGTCCATTGCGGCTGCCTGGATGAATATTGTATACGGCTTCGGCGGCCTGCGCTCAGACGGCGAGATTCTGAAGCTGAATCCGGTGATCCCGAAGGAGTGGGAGGAGTATTCCTTCAAGCTCCACTATAAAGGCGATATCTTGAATATCCGTGTGGACAGGGAGCAGATACATCTTTCGGCGGAGCATGGAAAAGCGCTGGAGCTGATGATCTACGGGGAAAAGGCGCTGACAGGAAAAGAGGCGCTGAACGTGGAAATCCCGGATTTCTGGAGGATAGCAGGGGAGGGATGAGATGAACTGGGTAATTCAGGAAAATAAATTTTGCGAAGAGCAGATATCCCGGATGGGCAACCGTATGCTCTGCGGAAACGGTTACCTGGGGATTCGCGGAACCCAGGAGGAATATCGAAAAGAGCAGATGCCGGCGATCAACCTGGCGGGAATTTATGACCAGGTGGGCTCCGGCTGGCGTGAGCCACTGAATGCCCCGAATGTATTGTATACGTATATCGCGGTGGACGGGAAAAAATATGCGCTGCCGGAGACGGAGCCTTTGAAGCATCGCATGGAGCTGGATTTCCGGCACGGGATTTTTTCCAGAGAGACGAGCTTTCGGACGGACCGGGGCATTGTGACAGTCAGGAGCGAACGCTTCGCCTGTAAGGATGAGGTGCATCGCATCGCGATGCGCTATTCTGTGACGGCGGATTTTCACGCGGAGATTGAGCTTTATACGGGAATTGACGGGGATGTCTGGGACATTCATGGACCCCATTATGACACGCTGGTAAGCTGCGAAGAGCAGGGCGTCATCCGCATGCAGGGAGTCACCCATGAAAAAGGAGATACGGTGGATGTCCTGGAAACAGTGGCGGCGGATTTTCCGTGTGAGCAGCATCTGGTCACAGGCGAAAAGGAAATTCTTCGCCGGATCGCTTTCGTGACAGAGATCGGCAGGAGCTACTGCATAGAAAAGACGGCTGTCGTATTTACCTCAAAGGACAGGGACTGGGATCTGCAAAGGGCGCACGGAACGCTGCGGGAGGCAAAGGCGGCCGGGTATGACGCTCTGAAGGAGATGCACTGCCGGAAGTGGGAGGAGAAGTGGGCGGTCAGCGAAGTGGAGATAGACGGAGACGAGGAGGCGATGAAGTCTCTGAATTATTCGATCTATCATCTGCTGTCCATCGCGCCGACCCATGCCGCAAACATGTCGATCCCGGCAAGGGGACTGTCGGGGCAGACGTATAAGGGAGCTGTTTTCTGGGATACGGAAATGTTCATGCTGGACTTCTTTCTGTTTACGGACCCGGATGTAGCCAGAAGCCTGATGAAATACCGGGTGGATACTCTGGGCGGTGCTATGGAGAAGGCGGTCTTTTACGGCTATGAAGGAGCGTTTTATGCCTGGGAGAGCCAGGAGGGCGGCTTTGACGCATGTTCTGATTACAACGTGACCGATGTATTTACCGGGCGGCCCCAGAGAACGTATTTCAAAGACAAACAGTATCATATTTCCGCCGCGGTGGTGTACGGTATCATGCGCTATACACAGATAACGGGAGATCAATCGCTGCTGCAGGAGGGCGGTCTGAAAACCGTGATAGAATGTGCAAACTTTTATTACAGTCTGCTGCTTAAAAGGGCAGTGGGAGACTGCTATGAAATTTGGGATGTGATCGGACCGGACGAATACCATGAGCGCGTCAACAATAATGCGTACACAAACCGGATGGCGAAATTCGTATTCCAGTCTGCGGCGGAGCTGCTGAAAAATCCGGAATGGAAAGCGCGTATAGAGCAGGAATACCCCGTTGATGAACTGGTCCGCCGGTTTGAGGATGCAGCCGCACATATTTATTTGCCGAAGCCGGATAAGGATGGCATTATTGAGCAGTTTGACGGCTACAGCCATCTGGAGGATGCTTCCATCGACGAGGTGCGGGGAAGGCTGCTTCATGAGAAGGAATATTGGGGCGGAGCCTACGGCGTTGCCGCAGAGACAAAGGTGATCAAGCAGGCGGACGTTGTGACAATGCTGAATCTGTTTCCGGAGGAGTATGAGCCGGAAATATTAAAAAAGAACTGGGAGTACTATGAGCCGAGGACCGAGCATGGTTCGTCGTTAAGCTCCTGTATGTATGCAATGCTGGCATGTAAGTGCAATATGCCCCGGAAGGCATACCCGTTTTTCATGAATTCCGCAAGTGCAGACTTAAAGGACGGCGGGAGGGAATGGGCAGGGCTGGTATATATTGGCGGAACGCATCCGGCTGCAGCCGGCGGCGCCTATATGACGGCCATAGAAGGGTTCGGCGGGGTATCCGCCCAGGACGGTACGGTGAGAACCGCAGCCGTACTCCCGGAAGGATGGAACAGAATGAAATTCCATATCTGCTGCCGGAATATCCGCTATGCAGTGGAAATCGGCAGGCAGGGAACAAACATTATGGAAGAAGGGAACGTACACTCTGACGCTCTGTAAGATGAACGGGCAGAATAATATTGGACTGCCGGGGCGTTTCTCCGTCGAGAAGCTGAAGCATAAACTCTACAGCGGTCTGTGCCTTCAGCTTCATATCCTGATGTATCGTGGTGAGCGGCGGCGTTACCATCTGGCACATGGCAATGTCGTCAAAGCCGATAATGGAAATGTCTTCCGGTACCCGGATGCCGCGGGCGTGCAGACCGCTCATAATGCCAATGGCGAGCTGGTCGGCAGAGGCGACAAGCGCGGTGATATCCCTGTGGACGGAAATCGCGTCAGCGGCAGCGTGGCAGGATGCAACGCTGTCCATTTCATATTCAAAGAGGATGGACGGATCGAAGGGAATACCGCTTTCCGTCAGCGCTGCCTTGTATCCGAGAAAGCGTTCCTGCAGTACGCCGCCGTCCTTCATAAAGGGGCTGGCATAGGCGATGCGCGTATGGCCTTTTTCTGCGAGATACCTGGCGGCGAGATAGCTGCCCTTGAAATCCTCCAGTCCGACGTTGTATACGTTGGGCTGACGGACGTAGCTGTCGATCAGGACAATGGGAATATGGAATGCAGAAAGGGCATCAAAAAAGGTATCGTGGAAAATACCGGTGAGAAAAAGACCGTCCACGTTCCAGTTCTGAAGAAAGCTGATGAGCTCGTCGGTGGTCTTTACCGTGCGCAGCATCAGATAGTAACCGTTTTCCCGAAGTGCGCTTTCAATAACGCCGATGGCGGAGGAGTGGAACGGGTCCTCCATCATATTGGTATCGTCCCGCGTGATGACATGGTTGATGAAGGCGATCACTTTGGAGGATTTGGAGACCAGAGTCCTTGCGGACATATTTGGTGTGTAGCCAAGAACACGGATCGCGTCATTTACTCTTTCAATCGTTTCCTGGGAGACACGATTCGACCGGCCATGAATGACGTTGGAAATAGTAGTGCAGCTTACTCCGGTGTATCTGGCGATATCTTTAATGGTAGCCATAAAGGAAATTTCCTTTCTGTTTTTATGTAAAGTTTAACGTTGAACAATCTGCTTTTTTTAATATATAATAGAAAAATTTTTTTTGCAAGAGGAGGAGAAAAAAATGATCAGAGGAGTGATTTTTGACCTGGACGGGGTACTGGTTTCCACGGACGAGCTTCATTATCAGGCGTGGAAGCGTCTGGCAAATGAACTGGGAATTATGGATTTTGGCAGAAAAGACAACGAGCGGCAGCGCGGCGTCAGCCGGATGGCGTCTCTGGAAATCGTGCTGGAGAAGGGAACGAAGGAATATACGGATGAAGAAAAAAAGGCTCTGGCTGAAAAGAAGAACGATTATTATAAAAAATCTCTGCAGACGCTGTCTCCGGAGGATGTGCTGCCGGGAGCGAAAGAAGCGCTGGAAATGCTGCGGGAGCGGGGAGTCTTAACGGCAGTAGGCTCTGCCAGCAAAAATGCGCCGGAGATATTGGAACGGATCGAACTGATGCCGCTTCTGGATAAAATAAGCTGCGGTCTGGACATCACCAGATCCAAGCCGGACCCGGAGGTTTTTCTGGTGGCGGCAAAGAAGCTGGGACTGGCGCCGGAGGATTGTCTTGTAGTGGAAGACTCGGCAGCCGGAATCCAGGCGGCAAGAAACGGAGGAATGAAAACCCTGGCAGTGGGGCCCCTGTCTGGGCAGCTGGGCGGAGACTTTGAGGCGAGGGATCTGTCGGCAGTGGAGAACTGGGACGAGATACTGTAAACGAAGAGTGGTGGCACAGCACACTTTTATTCTGAAACAGGGAATGTGTATGAACGAAAAACACACTGGCAGATAAGCTAATATCGTTAAATTTTTAATTAATACAGATTCCCTTGACTACATTTTCAGATATGTTACAATAATTGTGTGCGATATAACGAGGTATCGCGTCACACCGGTTATTTACCCGGTGTTTTTTGCGCGCAAGGTAAAGAATACAGTTTTATTGCGCAAAAGAAGCTCTGGCAGAGAGCCACATCTGCCGGAAGCTGTGCGGCTGTTTTGGAGAGAACCGCCGCCAAAATACAAAACAGGAGGAACTACATAATGGCAAAATGGGTTTACTTATTCAGCGAAGGTAACGCGAATATGCGCGAGCTTCTTGGGGGAAAAGGTGCGAATCTGGCAGAGATGACAGGCCTCGGTCTTCCGGTACCGCAGGGATTCACGATCACGACAGAAGCGTGTACGCAGTACTACGAAGACGGACAGACGATTAATGACGAAATTCAGGCACAGATCAACGAGTATATTGGAAAGATGGAAGAGATCACCGGAAAGAAATTCGGCGACAGCGAGAATCCGCTGCTGGTATCTGTCCGCTCCGGCGCAAGAGCATCCATGCCGGGTATGATGGACACGATCCTGAATCTCGGACTGAATGAGACGGTAGTAAATGTGCTTGCTGAAAAGTCCGGTAATCCGCGCTGGGCATGGGACTGCTACAGAAGATTTATCCAGATGTTCTCCGACGTTGTTATGGAGGTCGGCAAGAAATATTTTGAAGAGCTGATTGACAAAATGAAGCTGGACAGAGGCGTTACGCAGGACGTTGAGCTGTCGGCGGACGACCTGAAGGAGCTGGCAAACCAGTTTAAGGCGGAATATAAAGGAAAAATCGGAAAAGATTTCCCGGACGACCCGAAGGAGCAGCTTATGGAGGCTATCAAAGCGGTATTCCGTTCCTGGGACAACCCGCGTGCCAATGTTTACCGCCGCGACAATGATATCCCGTACTCCTGGGGAACTGCGGTAAACGTACAGTCGATGGCTTTCGGAAACATGGGCGACGACTGCGGTACAGGCGTTGCATTTACGCGTGACCCGGCTACCGGCGAGAACGGTCTGTTCGGCGAGTTCCTTACGAATGCGCAGGGCGAGGACGTGGTTGCCGGCGTGCGTACCCCGATGCATATTTCCGAGATGGCGGACAAGTTCCCGGAGGCATTTCAGCAGTTTAAAGAGGTTTGCAGTATTCTGGAGAAGCATTACAGAGATATGCAGGATATGGAGTTCACCGTTGAGCACGGCAAGCTGTATATGCTGCAGACCAGAAATGGTAAGAGAACCGCGCAGGCGGCGCTGAAGATTGCCTGCGACCTGGTGGATGAGGGCATGAGAACCGAGGAAGAGGCGGTAGCGATGATTGACCCGCGCAACCTGGATACGCTGCTTCATCCGCAGTTTGACAGAGCATCCCTCGTGCGCGCGACACCGGCGGCAAGAGCGCTGGCGGCATCACCGGGAGCAGCCTGCGGACAGATCGTATTCTCGGCGGAGGATGCAAAGAGCTGGCACGCTAAGGGCAAGAAGGTGGTTCTGGTGCGTCTGGAGACCTCGCCGGAGGATATCGAGGGTATGAAAGCGGCGCAGGGTATTCTGACAGTCCGCGGCGGTATGACAAGCCATGCGGCGGTAGTTGCCCGCGGTATGGGTACCTGCTGTGTATCCGGCTGCTCCGAGATTGCAATGGATGAGGAAAATAAGAAGTTTACGCTTGCCGGCAAGGAATATCATGAGGGAGACTGGCTCTCCATCGATGGTTCCACCGGAAATATTTACGACGGCGTTATCCCGACGGTGGATGCAACGATCGCCGGTGAATTCGGCAGAATCATGGGCTGGGCGGATAAATACAGAAAGCTGCAGGTAAGAACGAATGCGGATACGCCGAGCGACGCAAAGAAGGCAAGAGAGCTTGGCGCGGAGGGTATCGGTCTCTGCCGCACAGAGCATATGTTCTTTGAGGGCGACCGGATCGACGCTTTTCGTGAAATGATCTGCGCAGATACTACGGAAGAGAGAGAAGCGGCGCTGGAGAAGCTTCTTCCGGTACAGCAGAGCGATTTTGAAAAGCTTTACGAGGCGATGGAGGGCAACCCGGTTACCATCCGTTTCCTGGATCCGCCTCTGCATGAGTTTGTTCCGCAGACAGACGAGGATATCCAGAAGCTGGCGGACAGCCAGGGCAAGACGGTAGAGCAGATCCATCAGATCATTGATTCTCTCCACGAGTTTAACCCGATGATGGGACATCGCGGAGTACGTCTGGCGGTTACGTATCCGGAAATTGCCAAGATGCAGACGAAAGCGGTAATCCGCGCAGCTATCAATGTGAAGAAAGCGCATCCGGACTGGAATATCTGCCCGGAAATCATGATTCCGCTTATCGGTGATGACAAGGAGCTGAAATTTGCAAAGAAAACCGTTGTGGAAACTGCGGATGCAGAAATCGCGGCGGCAGGAAGCGACCTGAAATACCTTGTCGGTACGATGATCGAGATTCCGCGTGCGGCTCTGACAGCGGATGCCATCGCGAAGGACGCAGATTTCTTCTGCTTCGGTACAAACGACCTCACGCAGATGACCTTCGGCTTCTCACGTGATGACGCAGGCAAATTCCTCGAAGCTTACTACGAGAGAAAAATCTTTGAGAATGACCCGTTCACAAAGCTCGACCAGAATGGCGTCGGCAAGCTGATGGAAATGGCAATCAACCTCGGCAAGCCGGTCAACCCCAACCTGCATATCGGTATCTGCGGCGAGCATGGCGGCGACCCGTCCTCTGTTGAATTCTGCCACAAAATCGGTCTGGACTATGTATCCTGCTCACCGTTCCGCGTGCCGATCGCAAGACTGGCAGCAGCACAGGCAGCGATTGCAAATAAGTAGGAGTTCAAATCTATTTGTCGCCCGGCAACACAATTTAGGCTAAAAAATTTGCCCCAAGAAATAGACCTTGTACTGTGAAAACAGTATGGGGTCTTTTTTTGACCGGCGGAAAAATCCCGAAAATAAAAGGTTTATCAATAAAATTGTAGTTTTATCGACAAATTTGTGTCCGTAAACCCTCAATTATTGGGGATTTGGGCGGGGCAAAAATTTTAGGCTAAAGAGGTTTGCCCCGTAACACTATTTATATCGACCGACAAAACAATATAGGCTAAAAAATTTACCCAGGAAATAGACCTTGTACTGTGGAAACACAGTATAGGGTCTTTTTTGACCGGTAAAAATTTTTGGCTGAATGGGCTTGTTCTATAACACTGCCCTATTGACAAAAGCAGGATATTAGAGGTATACTTGAAAAAGTTAGCGGCTGCTAACAGAAAGCGGCCGCATTGATAAAACCAAAAGTTAGCATTTACTAACTAAAATTGGAACAGCGAAAGGAAGGTGTTTTTATGGTAAAGATTACGGTTGGCATAGAAGGGATGGCCTGCGGGATGTGCGAGACGCATATCAACGAGGCTGTGAGGAAGGCATTCCAGGTAAAAAAGGTGACAAGTTCACATACGAAAAAGCAGACGGTCATCCTTGCGGAAAAAGACATCCCGGAGCAGGAACTGAAAAATGTGGTGGCAAATGCGGGATATGATGTCGTATCGGTAAGCAGTGAGCCTTATGAGAAAAAGGGGCTGTTCTCTGCATTCAGGGGGTGACGTAATGCAGACGGAGGTGTTTCGGGACATCCTTGATACCGTTCCTTACAATGGTATGGAAGGCCGGAAACTGCTGCAGATCAGCATAAAGAAATGAGAGGATAAGGAAATGGATCGACATGAAGCAATCAAGAACGCTTATAAAGACCTTGGGGGCGAAGCGACATTCTGCGATGGGATGATTACCTGTTCCACACTGCCCGGAAAGGCAGTCTGCAAATTGGTATGGAATATGGATAAGAGGAAAAACACCCGCTATCTGGATCTGGCTTTGTCAGGCATCCCGAAGGATTTTAGCGGCAGAATGCTGGAGGTACCGGTAGGGACGGGCGTGCTGACCATGCCGGTGTACGAGGCGCTGCCGGGTGCAGACATCACTTGCCTGGATTACTCCCCGGACATGATGGAACGGGCAAAGCGGCAGGCAGAGAAGAGAGGGCTTAAGAATGTCCGTTTTATACAGGGGGATGTGGGGAAGCTGCCCTTCCCTGACGGCAGTTTTGAACTTGTGTTGTCCCTGAACGGCTTCCATGCCTTCCCGGATAAGGGAGCGGCTTACCGTGAGGTTTTCCGTGTCCTGAAGCCGGGCGGGATATTCTGCGGATGCTTTTATGTAAAGGATGAAAATAAGCGTACCGATTGGTTTATTGAAAAAATATATACACCCAAAGGGTACTTTACGCCGCCCTATGAAACGGCGCGCAGTCTGGAAAAACGGCTGAAAGCCATGTACCGGAAAGCGGAAGTGAAGACAGTGGAGGGCATGGCGGTTTTCCGGTGCAGGAAAGGAGTGCTTTTTTGAAACAGAAAAAATCGGTAGAGGACTACCTGAAAACCATTTATATGCTTTCCCAAAGAAAAGCAGTGCATGGTTCGGATATTGCGGAGGAGCTTGGCGTGTCCCGGCCGACCGTTTCCGTGGCGCTGAAAGCGCTGGCGAAGGAGGGGTATGTGTTTACGGATGATACACACGAAGTCCATATGACGGAAAAGGGGCAGCGGATCGCCAGGGACACTTACGAGCGGCACAATACCTTTTGCCGGCTTCTTACGGGGCTTGGCGTGGATGAGAAGACAGCGGCTGCGGATGCCTGCGAGATGGAACACGCTGTCAGCCCGAAAAGTTATGAGGCGCTCAAACGGCTGGCAGATACCGGGAAAATATGAGAGGCAACAGGTCAAATCGAGAAGGAAAGGATAAGGAAAAGAGATGTCAAAATCAGCATCCAAATTACAGGAAAAAGTCATGGCGTTCAAATTCCGCGGAAAGGAAATTTTCAAGCCGCTGAACACCGGAACGATTGACAGCCATGTAAAATGTATCCGTGAATTTGTCGCCAATATTTTCTTTTACACAAAGGATGGAACTACCATTATGATCGATGCGGGCTATAATTATGAACGCCTGCGGGAGAAAATGGAGTGGATCGGGGTCGAGCCGGCAGAAATACAGCACATATTAATCACGCATCAGGATACGGACCATGTCGGGGCGGTGGAGCGGGACAGCGACGGGTTGTTCCGGGACGCCACGCTTTACATTGGGGAAGTGGAGAACCGTTACCTTACGAAAGAGGTGCGGCGAAAGGTCTACGGCGGATGGTATAAGCTGCCTTATGTGGAGATTGATAACAATAAAGTGCTGTTAAAGGACGGGCAGGTGTTTAATATCGGGGGGATCAGGGTGGAATGCATCATGGTGCCGGGTCACACATGGGGACACATGGTCTATCTGATAGACGATGCCTATCTCTTTACCGGGGATACCATATGGTTCGGGCCGGATGGCGGCCGCAGTTTTCTGAATGCGCTGGCGGAGGACAACCGACTTTCCGTAAAATCGCTTGCCGCACTGAAGGAACTGCTGCAGAAAAGAAATCTGCATCCGATGGTTATCACCGGGCATACGGGGTGGTCGGACGATATGGACTTTGTGTTTGCACATACAGATCTTGTATGCAATGCATCCAGAAAGCAGAAGCCACATGACCCGAAAGCTCCCTATGACGCTTATGATGAATCGGACGATACAAGGGAAAAAGCACGGACAGTCAGGCTGGAAAAGGCGCTGCCTGTAAAATAAAAATGTCTGTTCGGAGCTGATTTAACTTTTTGGAGCAGAAAAGAACTTCTTGCTATGCTAACATAATATGCAGAGTTTTGCGGGTGCAGGCTCTGCTTATTTTTGACGAGCAGTTAGCAAAAGCTAACCAAAAAGGAGGACTGATTATGAAACAAAAAATCCAGCCGAAAGATTTGATCACGATTGGAATTTTTACAGCCATTATGTTTGTCATTTGCATGGGTGTGGCAATGCTGGGGTATATACCCATCTTTATTCCGCTTCTTTCCGTGCTTGTTCCGCTGGTAGGAGGAATCCCGTTCATGCTGTTCCTGACAAAAGTCAAAAAGTTTGGCATGGTATGGATCATGTCTGTTTTGATAGCTCTGGTCGTAGCGCTTATGGGAATGGGCGTCTGGGTAATTGTTACAGGCCCCGTTGCAGGTATTCTGGCTGATCTGATTTTGAGATCGGGAGATTATAAAAGTGCGAAAAAAAGCATTTTGGGTTATGGCGTCTTTTCCATGTGGCTTATTGGGAATTATATTCCGATTGTGGTGACGAGGGATAATTACTATTCTATGCTTGTTTCCGGCTATGGACAGGAATATGCGGATACGCTCATGGGCTACATACCGGATTGGAGCCTGCTTCCTCTGCTGGCGGCGTGCTTTATTTCAGGGGTTTTAGGAGCGCTTCTTGGAAAGGCTCTGCTGAAAAAACATTTTATCCGGGCTGGTATCGCATAATGGGCGCATTTATGTTATCAAGCAGGAAAAGAAAGTCTGTTTTAGATCCCAGAACAAAGCTGCTGCTGATTTTGACCATTACATCTGTTGTGATCGGCGGAGGAAACGGCGGTATTATGAATGTGGTAAAACCTGCGCTGACAGCGATGCCGCTTATCCTCTTCCTGCTGGAAAGAAAATGGAAGTCAGCCTTTCTGTATACACTGATCTATACGGCGGCTTTTCTGGGGGAATTGCTTTTGATTCCCAATGTGCAGGGCTTTTTAAACTTTATTCTGGTTGCATGCTGCGGCGTTTTTGCGCGGTTTATGCCCGGGATCGCGATGGGGATTTATCTTGTCAATACAACAACGGTCAGTGAGTTTATGGCAGCGATGGGGCGAATGCATATATCACAGAAGATAGCGATTCCCCTGTCGGTCATGTTTCGCTTTTTCCCTACGGTAGGGGAGGAATATAGTGCGATCGGTGACGCGATGCGGATGCGCGGAATTCGTTTTGGAGGCGGGAAACCTGCGAAAATGCTGGAGTACCGTATGGTGCCTCTTTTGGTTTCCTGTGTGAAAATAGGAGAGGAACTGTCGGCAGCGGCACTGACGAGAGGTCTGGGCGCTCCGGTGCGGCGCACAAATATATGCCGGATCGGGTTTGGAAAATTTGACATCGTGGCAGCTGTGATTTGCGCAGTAAGTTTTTTTGCTTTGATTTTAAGCAAAGTCTGTGGATAGGAGAGGGATATGATAGAACTGAAAAATGTCTGCTTTTCCTATACAGGAGAACGGGCGGACGGGGAAATGAAAGATGTCACTCTGACTGTTTCAAGGGGAGAAGCCGTACTGCTGTGTGGATGTTCCGGCTGCGGAAAAACCACATTGACACGGCTGATCAACGGACTGATCCCGCATTATTATGAGGGAGAGCTGTCAGGAAAGGTTACGGTTTCGGAGTATACGGTTTCGGATACGCCGCTGTATGAGATGGCAGGGGCGGTGGGGTCTGTATTCCAAAATCCCCGCAGCCAGTTCTTTAATGTGGACACGGACAGCGAGCTGGCTTTTGCCTGTGAGAACCTGGGAATGCCGGAGCAGGAGGTGAGAGAGCGTGTCCGGCGGGCGGTCAGGGAATTATCTCTTGAGCCACTGTCAGGCAGAAGCATTTTTGAGCTTTCCGGAGGAGAAAAACAGAAAATTGCCTGCGGAAGCGTCAGTGCACTGAGTCCTGATATTATTGTGCTGGATGAGCCCACATCCAACCTGGATATGGAGGGGATCAGGAGCCTGCAGTCTGTAATAAAGCAATGGAAAAAACAGAAAAAAACGATCGTGATCGCAGAGCATCGTCTGCATTTTATGGCGGGGATCGCGGACAGAGTCCTTTACATGAAAAACGGAACGATAGCAGAAGAATACAGGGCTGAGGATTTTTTTAAACAGCCGGCTGCTTTTTATACGGAAAGGGGACTGCGCATTCCGGACCTTGCGCTTCTTTCCCGGACGAAAGAAGGAAACCCGGGCGGGAGCAGAAACTGTACTTTAGAAAATGTGCATTACAGCTATAAAAGCACGAAAGCAGTATTGGATATTCCGAAGCTTCAATTGCCTGCAGGCAAAGCAACGGCTGTGATCGGTAAAAACGGAGCGGGAAAAACAACCCTGATGAGAAGTATCTGCGGACTGCTTAAGGGTGACAGGAGTGTGCTTGAACTAAACGGGATCAGATATAGCGCAAAAAAGAGACTTTCCGTCTGCTATCAGGTCATGCAGGAGGTAAACCATCAGCTTTTTACAGAAAGCGTTCTGGATGAAGTGCTGTTATCCATGGAACAGGAGGATGAAGGGCAGGCCGGGGAAATTTTAAAGAACCTTGATCTGTACGGATATAAGGAACTGCACCCGATGTCCTTGTCCGGGGGACAGAAACAGAGGGTTGCAATCGCATCTGCCCTTGCGGCCGGCAGACCGCTGCTTGTATTCGATGAACCTACCAGCGGCCTTGATTTTTGGCATATGAAACAGGTTGCGGATAACATCCGGGCATTAACGGAGAAAGGTAAAACGGTGTTTATTGTTACCCATGACCCGGAATTTATTATGGAGTGCTGTGACTATATCCTGCATCTGGAAAAGGGGAAGGTTCAGGCCTGTTTCCCTCTTGATGAAAACGGGATACAAAAAATGAAAGATTTTTTTGTGATGGATGACAGGGAATGACAGAGAGGAGGCGGAACGGATGCAGTTTACAGAACAGGAAATGGGGGGAAATGTAAGGAAAATCTGTGAAGATGAAACCTGTACGGTCTTTCGGGTAAAGGATGACAGCGGTGAGGGGCTGATGACATTTTATCAGGTCTTTCGGGGCTGTTGTCTGATTTATAATGATTTTCATATGAAGGAGTGCTATTCTGGTTTTAAGCCGAATGCGGAAATGTTCTGCATCGATCATTGCAGAGAGGGGCGGATTGAGTGGTGTGTGGACAAAAACCGGTATATTTATGTGGAATCCGGGGATATGCAGGTAAATTCCAGAGAGCGGCACTCTTCGAGATTTCTTTTTCCGCTGAATCATTATCATGGACTGACCATAGGTTTTGACATTGCGGAGGCAGAGGATTCCTTACTTTATGTGATGGAGGGGTTTTCTGTTGATATAAAAAAGCTGAGAAGCAAATTTTCTCCGGATGGCAATAACTTTATTATGAGAGCGGGAGCGCAGATCAACCATATCTTTTCGGAATTGTATGATCTGCCGGAACACGTAAGGCTGCCGTATTTCAAGATAAAAGTTTTGGAGCTTTTGCTGTTTCTGGAGACCCTGGATGTACCGGCAGGAGGAGAAGAACGGCCATATTTCTACAAAACACAAGTGGATAAAGTAAAGGATATTGCCGCTTTGCTGACGGGGAATCTGGAGCATTGGTATACTCTTGAGGAATTATCGGAGCAGTTTTCCTTCCCTTTGACTTCCTTAAAGCAGTGCTTTAAGGGGGTTTACGGATGTTCTATAGCTGCATATATGAAGGAGTACCGCATGAATGCCGCAGCCGTTATGCTGAAAAATACGCAGGATTCCGTGATTTCTGTTGCAGAAAGGGTTGGCTACAGTAATCCGGGAAAATTTGCGTCTGCCTTCCGCAGCGTGCTTGGTGTTACGCCTACCGAATACAGAAAATCTTCCGACTGATTGGATTAGATAAGACTAACCGGAGCGGCAAAGCAGGCTGCCTGCGTGTAAAATAGATGTGTCCCTGAGAGGCAGGGACACATTCATTTTTTCAGGAGGTCATGCTATGGAACATAAAAATGGAACCTTTCAAACGGTGTTTTCCTTTGCGGGACAATGCCGGTGGAAGATGATTTTTTCCGTGCTGTTTGCGATATGCAGCGTTGCGGGAGGTCTTTTGCCTTATTTAGGCGTTTACCGTATTATTTTAATTTTCTTTGAGGGAGAGCCTGCGATGGCAAAAATCATGCCGTGGATAGGCTTAAGTGCGGCGGGGTATCTGGCAAAACAGATTTTCCATGCCCTCTCTACATCGTTCTCCCACATTTCAGCTTATCATATTCTGGAGAATATCCGCCTTGCCCTGTCGGAAAAAATGATGCGGATACCGCTTGGAAGTGCGCTTGCAAAAACAGCGGGAGAATGGAAGAGCATCATCGTGGACCGGGTGGAAACCATCGAACTGCCATTGGCACATATGATCCCGGAAGGAATCTCCAACCTTCTTCTTCCTGTTTGCGTTTTTCTCTATATGCTTGTAATGAACGTAAAAATAGCGCTGGCTGCCTTGGTATGTGTGCCGGTCGGGGCTGTGGTATACGGAATAATGATGAAAAACTACAGCTCCAAATATGACGAATATATGAAAGCGTCTAACCATGTGAACAGTGTCATTATTGAATACACGGAAGGTATCCAGGTGATTAAGGCGTTCAACCAATCCACCGGCTCTTATCAGAAGTATGCAGATTCCGTGGAGAGCTTTAAGAATTTTACGCTGGACTGGTTTCGGTCTACCTGGGGGCTTATGAATCTGGGTGCCGCCATTCTGCCCTCCACACTGTTTGGCATACTACCGGTGAGTATTCTTCTGTATCTTTCGGGAGAAATGACCCCTGCAGAGATTACGTTAGCGATTATACTATCATTGAGCATCATCGGACCGGTAAGCTGGTTTAACAATGCGGTCAATGACTTTAAGTCTATCCAGTATGCCATACGTGATGTAAATGAAGTGCTGGATATTCCGGAACTTGCAGATGCAAAAACAGAGGTTTCTCTGAAAAACTACGAAATATCCTTAAACCAGGTGCACTTTGCCTATAATGAACAGGATGGCGATGTTCTGCACGGAGTTGATCTGAAGCTGCCGCAGGGAACCTTTACTGCGCTGGTGGGACCGTCGGGAGGCGGAAAATCCACTGTGGCAAAGCTGATCGCAAGATTCTGGGATGTCACGGGAGGGAACATAACGATAGGAGGAACAAACATTCGCAATATTCCGCTGTCACAGCTTGCCCGTATCGTGAGTTTTGTATCGCAGGATAATTTCCTGTTTAACTGCTCCCTGCTTGAGAATATTCGTCTGGGAAAACCGGATGCTTCTGATGAGGAAGTGTTTGCGGCGGCAAAAGCAGCCCGGTGTGAGGAATTTATCGGCAGACTGGAGAAAGGATGGGATACGCCTGCCGGGGAGGCGGGAGGAAAGCTTTCCGGAGGGGAACGGCAGAGGATTGCCATCGCCCGTGCTATTTTGAAAAATGCTCCGATCGTCATACTTGACGAGGCCACTGCATTTACAGATCCGGAAAATGAGGCGCAGCTTCAGGAGTCCATTGCAAGGCTGACAAAGGGAAAAACGCTTCTTGTGATCGCACACAGGCTTTCTACCATAAAGAATGCGGATTGCATCGTTGTATTGAAAAACGGACGTCCGGAAGCGTGCGGAACACATGATGAACTGCTCCGGGAATGTGATTTATACCATCAGATGTGGGAAGCGCATATCGGTGCGAAGAGCTGGTCAGCAGGAAATAGTGATATGAACCAAACGGGAAGGGAGGACATTCGCAATGTTTAAGACGGTGAAGCGGATCATCAGGTGGACAGGAGAATATAAGAAAAGGCTCTACATGGGATTTTTGTGGTCGTTTTTGCAGACCATGTTTGCCGCATTGCCTGTTATGGGAGCGGCATATTTTCTGGATCTGATGATAAAGGACAGCCGGGGAGAAATAGAAATGAAGCCGGTTATGGCGCTTTATGCATTGATTTTTATGGTGGTTTCCATTGCGGGCAGGTTTCTGTTTTCCTATCTGCGTGCAACTTATCAGGAAAGTATTGCCTATGAAAAAACGGCGCAGGAGAGAATTGAGATCGGAAATATTCTAAAACGGGTTTCCCTCGGTTTTTTTGACAAAAACAATACCGGGGAAATAGCCGGCGCAGTTACAACAGATCTTTCTGTATATGAGATGTATGCCATGAAAATGACCGATGTGATTATCGGGGCGTATGTCCATGTGGCAGCTATGATACTGTGTCTGCTGCTTTTCTGCTGGCAGGCGGCGCTGATTGCAATGGCAGGCGTGGCGCTTTCCGCATTTTTCCTGCACCTGATGAGCCTGTCCAGCCATAAAAACTCTATCGTACATCAAAAGGCACAGAATGCATTGATTACTTCGGTGATAGAATTTATCCGGGGCATTGCTGTGGTAAAGGCATACGGACAGGAGGGCGTATCTGTACAGGGGATCAGGGATGCGTTTCGTGAACACCGCAGGATTAATATTAAAATAGAACTTGATTATGTATGGTGCAATGGACTGCATCAGCTTTCCTGCAAACTTGCGTCAGTGGGAATTGTGCTGATGTCAGCGTACTTATGCATACATGGGGAGATGACGCTTCCGATTTTTCTGATGATGGCGATTTTTTCTTTTACTTTGTTTTCACGGGTGGAGCAGGTACAAAACGGCGCCCATACCATGCAGCTTATTGAAGCTGCGATGGATAAGCTGGATACGATCAAGCAGGCGGAGTTTATTGATACGGATGCAAAGGAGATCTGTCCGGAGAGATATGATATTACCTTTGACCACGTGAGTTTCGGCTATGATAAACGGAGTGTGCTTTCCGATGTTTCTTTTCATATTCCGCAGGGAAGTACGGCTGCGATCGTGGGCCCTTCCGGCTCCGGAAAGACGACGATCTGCAATTTGCTTGCAAGGTTTTATGATGTAAATGGCGGAAAGATTACGGTAGGCGGACACGATGTACGTGAATTTACCTGTGATAGCCTGCTATCCAATATTTCCATGGTATTCCAAAACGTTTATTTATTCCATGATACCATAAGAAACAATATATGTTTCGGGAAGCCGGAAGCAACAGAGGAGGAAATGCGCAAAGCGGCAGAAAAGGCACGCTGCCATGAGTTCATTATGGCGCTTCCGGATGGTTACGATACTGTCATCGGGGAGGGCGGAGGAACGCTTTCCGGCGGAGAAAAACAGCGCATTTCCATTGCCCGTGCCATTTTGAAAAACGCTCCGATCGTCATACTCGATGAGGCGACGGCCAGCATTGATCCGGAAAATGAGCATTTGATTCAGGCGGCAATTTCTGAGCTGACAAAGGGGAAAACCCTGATTACGATTGCCCACAGGCTTGCGACCATCGAAAATGCCGACCAGATTCTGGTGGTGGATGAGGGACAGATCGTCCAGAAAGGTACGCATAGGGAGCTGATAGGGCAGGAAGGAAAATATCTTGACTTCGTAAGAGCCAGGGAGCAGACAGAAGGCTGGCAGATACAGTAAGAGGATCCCTGCATAATGGCTTACCAGAGATTACGGAGGCGGCATTAACTATCCTGGCAGTGAAATTAGTTTTAAGAGCATCGCTTCGGCGGTGCTTTTTTTAGTTGAAAAAAGGATTGACAAAATCCATAAGGGCAGGTATACTTAAAACATAAAACGTGTGCGCACACGAAAACGTAAAAAGTGGGGAATTATGAAGTATACATTAGAGACAATCGCGGAAATGTGTGGGGTGTCTGTGGGTACAGTGGACCGGGCGATCAATAATCGTCCTGGCATTAAAGAGCAGACAAAGCAGAAAATCTTAAAAACGATAGAGGAGGTAGATTATAAGCCAAATAAAATAGCCCAGAGCCTGGCAATGGGCCGTACCAATACGATAGGGATCGTATGCTTTGATTTAAAGAACAATTATTTTGCAGAGCTGGTCAACGCTATTGAAAAAGCGGCGAAGGAAAAAGGATATTTCATCAATTTGATTCTGACCCATGGCAATGCAGAAATGGAAAAACAGGGAATAATGTATCTGGAGGAACGGCATGTAGACGGTATTATCCTTTTTTCTGTATGCGAAGTGAAAAAACACGCAGAGTATCTGAAAAAGCTGAAGATACCGGTAGTAACGATCTACAATAAAATATCAGACGATTTTTCGCTGGTGGGCATTGATGCCAGAGACGCGATGGAACATGCGGTGGAATTTATCATAAAGAAAGAGTACCGCAGAATTATCTTTCTCAACGCGGCTATCACAGAGAAAAAACAGCAGCATATGAATGTATATACGCTTCAGGAACGCCAGGAGGGGTATATTCAGGGGCTGGAAAAGTATGATCTGCATAAACCGATTATTCTGGAAGGCGTAAACGAAGAGAAACTTTTGAAATCTATAGAAGAATGCAGACCTCATAAAACAGCTGTACTTTGTATCAACGATATGTTTGCGATACAGGTGCTAGAAATTTGCAAAAAGCATGGGATATCTGTGCCGGGACAGCTTGGCATTATGGGATATGATAATATAGAAATGCTGAAATTTATTTCTCCAAGACTTTGTTCGGTGGAATATGATGTGGATGTGCTGGGAGAAAACCTGTTTGAAGAACTGCTGGATCAGATGCAGTCTCCGAATAAAAAAAGAGTAAACCGTATTCTGGCATACCGGATCATACAGGGAGAATCTATCTGAAAAAGTTTTTGTTGTCAAAATTTTGGGGGATTATTTTTTAATATTATCGTGTACGCACACGATTTATATTTTACCATTTCCGTGAGCGCACACGAAATGGAAATAGAGGAAAAATAAGGAAGAAATTGAAAGATTTTTTTAAATCAGGAATCTTTTAAAATAAAAAATCAAAGGAGGTGCCGGGGGATAATTTAAGCAAGAACTATTAACTGTTTCGAAATGTATTACAAAGAGAAAATGTAAATGAAAGGAGAACAAGAATGAAGAAAAAAAGTTTAGTATGCGTACTGATGGCAGCAGCAATGGCATCGTCAATGGTGCCCACCGCATTTGCGGAAGACGGAGAAGTAACAACACTGAAACTGGTTTACTGGGGAACCGATACGGAAAAGAAAAATATAGAGGAAGAAGTAATTCCGGGCTTCGAAGCAGCGCATCCCAATATTAAGGTGGAAGCGCAGCACATTAATTCTGGAGATAATGCAGCGATTGCAACGATGCTGGCAGCAGGCGATCCGCCCGACATTTCCTGGATCGATCCGTCCTACCTCCCGGGCTGGGCAGAGGATGGCGTTCTGCTGGATTTATACGAGTTGATGGAAAATGACTCTGATCCGACTGTTACGAAGGAAGATTATGTAGATTATGCATTCCTGGAGTATCAGGAAGGAAAAGCGTTTGGTACCGTTCTTTCCTGTGAACCGCTGATTTTGTATTATAATCCGAGTGTTTTTGAGGAAGCTGGCGTAGAAGTCCCGTCTGCAGATCCGGAAAATCCCTGGACCTGGGATCAGGTTCTCGAAGCGGCAAAGAAGCTGACGACAGATGCAAATGGCAATACCGCGGAGTCTGCGGATTTTGATCCGACCAGCATCACACGCTATGGTCTGATGTTTGACTCCTGGCACTATCAGTTTGACGGTGTTTTGAATTCTTTCGGCGGTTCCTGGATAAATGAGGATGGTTCCTTCGGACTGACTTCTCCGGAAGCGATCGAAGCGCTGCAGTTTATGAGTGATCTGGTTAATGTACATCACGTATCACCGAGCCCGCTGCAGTTTGCCAATATGCCGGCAATGGATGTATCCCTTTTATCCGGGCAGACTGCTATGATGCTGGATGGCGCATGGTCTATGCTGACTTTCTGTGAGCAGGGACAGCCGGGACAGTATGATATGGCAGCGTTCCCCACAAGCGGAAGAGGCGAAAACCCCACGACCATCGGTCTTATGGCGCTGACGGCATATAAGACAGACAATGATCCGGATGCAACCTGGCAGCTCTTTAAATGGCTGAGCAACACCGAAGGCGCAATTTCCCAGTACACGAAGGGATGCTGGATGCCGCTTTTAAAGGAATACTATGAAGATGAGGAAAAAGTAGCACTTTGGACAGACAACGAAGTGCATACCGATAACTTTACGACGGCAGTTCTGAAACCGACCCTGGAAAATTCTGTTTTGGTTCCGAGCTTCAATGTAAAGAACTTTACGGATATTAACAATCTGGTAGGTCCGGCTCTTCAGAAGGCCTACAACGGCGAAGCAACCGCAGAGGAAGCGATCAATGAAATTGCTGAGGCGGCCAATGCATACTGTGATGGCTACTATTTTAAGTAGTCTGTCGGGAGTTTAAGAAGCAACTTTGTACTGCGGCGGCGGGTAAAATGCGCGCTGCCGCGGACAAAAGACTCTGTTTATGATTAGCGTGCAAAGAAAGAAGGGAGTCATGGCTATTACGAAGAAAATAAAAAAACGCGGGAGATATAAAAAGAAAGAGCAGATCGTGGGTATGCTGTTTGCCGCCCCGATTATCCTGAAATATCTGATTTTCATGATCGGACCGATGCTGATGAGCCTTTATTACAGCTTCACAGATTACCGGGTTATTGGAGAGACCCACTGGGTGGGATTAAAAAATTATCAGGATCTGCTGACAAATGCGGATACGTTTACCTATAACTCTTTTAAAGTCACAGTGATTTATGTGATTTTATATGTGACCTTTACAAATGTGCTGGCGTATATACTGGCATCGGCCATGGTAAAAAAATTGAAATTCCGAACACTGTTCCGAACGATATTTTATATTCCGTCCGTTTTTCCGGTAATTGCGTCGTGTTTCATCTTTGCATGGCTGTTAAGCCCGGATATGGGCGTGGTAAACTGGGTCATCAAATCTCTGGGAGGAACGGCGCAGAAGTTTTTGACCAGTACATCACAGGTACTGCCTACCCTGGCGGTTATGAGTATGTGGTGGAGCGGCATGACCATGATGATCTATCTTGCAGGTCTGCAGGAAATACCGGGAGAGCTTTATGAAGCGTTTAAGGTGGATGGAGGAACCAGGCTCCAGGCGCATTTTAAAGTAACGATCCCTATGCTGACGCCGACGATTCTGGTAAATCTGATCAATACGATTATTTCGGGATTCCAGATTTTTACCCAGGCGGACATTATGACAAAGGGAGGACCAAGCAATGCGTCGAACTTTGTAGTTTATTATCTGTACAAAGAGGCATTTGGTTCGTTTCGCTTCGGAAAGGCAAGCGCCATTTCCTGGCTGTTGTTTATTGTGATTTTTGCTGTGGTTGCCCTTATTTTTGGAAGCTCAAAAAAATGGGTTCACTATTCAGATTAGGGAGGGACATGTATGAGAAACGAGAAAGTAACGGCAGTGGAGTACATTTTACTGACGCTTCTGGCTTTTGTGTTTATTTTTCCTATTTTCTGGATGGTAAAAACCTCATTGAGCCCGGCAACGGAAGTATTATCGGTAGTCCCGAAGTTTATTCCCAGCAGGCTGGCGTGGGAGAATTATATTGTTCCCTTTGAGCGGATCCATCTGCTTCGGGAATATGCCAACACCATCATTATCGTAGGTTTGTCTATGATCGGTATTGTGTTTGTGGCGCCTATGTGTGCATACAGCTTTGCGAGACTGGAGTGGGTAGGCCGCGACACAGTATTTATGATCCTGCTGACCGGAATCATCCTGCCGCCGGCAGTTACTCTAATTCCCACCTTCATCGGCTGGTCCAATGTGGGGTTGTCTCACAGCTATGCGCCGTTGATCGTGCCAAATATCATGGGTGGAGGTGTGTTTGATATCTTTCTTTTGCGGCAGTATTTCAAGAGTCTGCCGAAAGAGCTGGGAGAGTCTGCGAGAATTGACGGAGCCGGATATCTGCAGGAATATTTCCTGGTGTATCTGCCCCTGGCAAAATCCGGGGTAATAGTGGTAGGGCTTTTTGGATTCTTTTATCTGTGGAACGATTATCTGAATCCGCTGGTTTATATTAACAAGGAGGCTAACTATACGCTGGCGCTGGGGCTTCGTGAATTTATCGGAAGCTATACGGCTCAGTGGAATTATCTGATGGCTGCGGCAACCCTGATCGCACTCCCCTGTATTGTACTGTACGCCGTCGGTCAGAAGTATATTGTAGAGGGAATTTCGACTTCAGGTCTGAAGGGATAAGGAAGGTGAAAGGATGTTATATCAAACATTGGGAAAGACTGGATGGAAGGTATCTAAGGCGGCCCTGGGTGGCTGGGCGCCGGACAGAAGCGTCTGGTCGGCGGAACACGACGCGCTGTTTCAGCGCGGGGTGGACATTGCGCTGGAAGAGGGGATCAACTTTTTTGATACGGCGGAGTGTTATGGAGACGGCTACTCGGAGACGCTTCTGGGCAAGGCTCTGGGCGGCAGAAGAAAAGATGTGTATATTGCCAGCAAGGTATGGTATGACCATCTGAAAAAGGAAGATACGATACAGGCCTGTGAGAACAGTCTGAAACGTCTGGGCACGGATTATCTGGATGTATATTACATTCATTATCCGGATCCGAAGGGGATTATTCCGGTGGAGGAAACCATGGAAGCCATGCTTTCCTTAAAAGAGCGGGGGCTGATCCGTACCATCGGGGTATCAAATTTTACCTTGGAGCAGATGAAGAGGGTCTGCGCCATGGGCAGAGTGGATGTGACCCAGCCGGGCTACAGTCTTCTGTGGCGGACGATCGATAAAGAAATAAAGCCCTACTGTCTGGAAAACGAGATTTCAATCGTGCCCTATAGCCCGACAGCTACGGGAATCTTAACCGGAAAGTACGATAAATCCTTTAAGCTTCCGGAAAATGACGACCGGGCAGGCACATTCCTGTATGAGGAGAAATACTTCCCTGTTTGCGTGGAGCTTGCAGATAAGCTGAAACCAGTAGCGGCGAAATATGAAGTGACCTGCGGACAGCTTGCGATCAACTGGCTGAATTACCAGGAAGGCATTACCTCTATCCTGATGGGAGGAAAAACGCCGGAACAGATACAGCAGAATATTAACAGCTTCATGTTTGAGATCGAAAAAGATGATTTAACATATCTGGATGAGATTTCCAGAGAGGCAACTGAAAAATTACCGTATTGGACAGCCTTTTTCAGAGATCTGGGGCTGCCGATGGAAAAGTAAACAATCAAAAAAGGAGGAAAATATAATGAACAAAATGGATACAAGTATTGTCTGGCAGATCGGTGTAGTTGTCCGCGATGTGGAAGAGGCGGCAAAAAAAGTGCAGGAGATATTTGGCTTTGCACATCAGGCAGAGGTTGGTCTGAACGGAACTGTTGTATATGACGGTGCGGACGTCACTTACATGGGACAGAAGGTGGACGGAAACTTCAAGGGGGCTTTTTATGATTTTGGATCGGTACAGATTGAGTTTATGTCTCCGGCTGATGACGGTCCCAGCGTATGGAAAGATTATCTTAAGGAGCATGGACCGGGAATCCATCATGTGGCATGGAAGGTGGCAGACAACGACAAAACCCAGGAGTATCTGGAGAGTAAGGGGCTGAAGATGATGCAGAGAGGAAGCTGGCCTACCGGAAGCTACGCATATTATGACGGTCTTGAAAGCATGGGATTAATTATCGAAACATTGGAGTTTGATGACGAGAGAAAAAGCGGAGAAGCGCTGGTAGAGAAGTGGTATGAGAGAAAGAATGACTGATTATTAACGCTAAAGGATGTGGTGTGTTGAAAATGACAAATATTTATGTAAACTTAAATGTACCCCGCGGAGAGGTGGATCCGAAAATTTTCGGACATTTCTGTGAACATGCATTTGGAAATATTTACGGCGGCTATTATGATCCGGGTAATCCAAATGCAGACGCTGATGGATTCCGCCTGGACGTAATTGAGGCGCTGAAAGAAGTGGCACCTACGATCATGCGTTATCCGGGAGGAAATTTTGTTTCCAATTATCACTGGGAAGATGGCATCGGACCAAAAGAAAACCGGAAGAAGGTATTTGAGTATGCCTGGCTGACAGAGGAGAGCAATCAGTTCGGTACAGCAGACTTTATTGAAATTTGCAGAAGAGTAGGAGCAGAGCCGCTGATCTGCGTTAATATGGGAACGGGAACCATTGAAGAAGCCATGCACTGGATCGAATACTGTAACGGAACCGGAGATACTTACTATGCAAACCTGCGCAGAAGCCATGGCTATGAAGAACCGTTCGGCGTAAAATACTGGGGGTTGGGAAATGAAAGCTACGGTCCCTGGCAGATGAACAATTATACAGCCGAGGAGTATGCGGATAAGGCCTTCCAGTTTGCCAAAGCTCTTAAATGGGTAGATCCGACTATTAAACTGGTGGCCTGCGGCTATGAGCAGATTACTGACTGGAATGTGACGGTTGTAAAAAAGCTCTGGCAGATGATCGACTATATTTCTGCACATCATTACTCCTGCGTGTGGGGACCTTTTAATCAGGAAAATTACCTGGAAACGATGTGTATCGGCGATTATATGGAAAAGCTCCATAAGATGACCTGTTCAGCTATCACTGCGGGAATGAATGATACCGCTTCTTCCATTAAAGTTGCATGGGATGAATGGAATTTCAATGGATGGGCCCTGGAAAACGCAGAGGACGATAAGGCCTACACGCTGCAGAACGCGCTGGTAACGGCTCTAATTTTAAACATGTTTATCCGGAACGGTGAGACCATCGGCATGGCAAACTATTCTACCTTTGTAAACATTACGGGAGCGTTATCTGTTACAGAACAGGGCATTGTAAGGCGCGCACAGTTCCCGGTATTTGAGCTGCTGCGTCATCAGACAGGAAAACAGATTTATCAGGCGGACGTGGTGGGCGAATCCTATTCCGTAAAGCTTCCGCAAAGCCAGAAAATCGGCCGGGAGAAGATCAGCATTGACCTTCTGGAGCTGTTCTCCGGAAATGACGGAGACAATCACAGAAGCAGCTATGTGGACGCGGCGGTAACGGGAGATGAGGATGGAACCATTTATGTTTCCCTGGTAAATAAACATCCGGAGGAGGACATGGAAGTATCCCTGCATTTCTTCTGGGAAAAGGAAGTGACTTCTCTGGAAGGCTATACGATTTATGCAGAAGAGATAGACGCAGCCAACACTGCCGACCGGCCTGACACAATTAAGGTGCAAAAGCTGGATAGTGCAGCTACAAAAGAAAACCGCTGTGACATCGTTTTAAAGAAGCATTCCATAAATGTACTGAAATTTAAAAAATAAGTCACAGGACGGGCGGGGCTGTGAAAACAGTACCCGCCTGTGCTGACTGGTCATAAAGGAGGAGAGGGATTTGAAAAAGATGATAAACGACCCTGCAAACGTGCCTGCAGAGACGATTCAGGGCTTTGTGCAGACCTTCCCGGAGCGCTACGTTCAGGTGAAAGGCGTGAAGGGCGTGCGGGTAAAGGATGTGAAGGATAAGGTGGCGCTTGTGATCGGCGGGGGAAGCGGACATGAACCCATGTATGGGATGTTCGTGGGAGAGAATCTGGCGGATGCCAGCGCTAACGGCAACATTTTTGCATCGCCGGATCCAAACACCATTATGCAGACAGTTTTGGAGGTGGAGCGCCGGAAGGGCGTGTTATTTGTCTACGGCAATTACAGCGGGGATAATCTGAACTTTGATATGGCCAGTGAGCTTCTGGAGAATATGGATATTTCCTGCAGAACCGTCCGGGTATGGGATGATGTGGCATCTGCTTCCAGAGAGCGGATCACCGACCGAAGAGGAATTGCCGGGGCAGTCATGGTAATTAAAGTAGCCGGGGCTGCAGCCGGAGCGGGACTGGATCTGGATGAGACCTGCCGTGTGGCTCAAAAGGCCAGAGACAATACATTCAGCATTGGCGTAGCCCTGTCCGGCGGTACGATACCGGGAGAGAGAAAACCGGCTTTTTCTTTACCGGACAATGAAATTGAATTTGGGATGGGGGTTCACGGGGAGCCGGGAATCCGGCGCATGGAAATGAAGACGGCGGATGAGATCGTGGATATCCTGCTGGAAAAGCTTCTGGAAGAATCGGGGATCCAAAAGGGAGAAGAGGTCTGCACCTTAATCAATGGTCTTGGCTCTACTACGCTTGCGGAGCTGTATATTTTAAACCGGAGATTGATTCAAAGATTGTCAGAAAAAGAAATCATCGTACATCATATGGATGTAAATTCCTATATTACCTGTCAGGAAATGGCGGGAGCCTCTATCAGCCTTATGCGTATGGATGAGGAACTGAAAAAATACTATGATGCTCCCTGCTATAGTCCTTATTATTTAAAAAAATAAGGGGGAGTGTAAATGAATATCATACATACGCCGCAAATGAAAGACATGATTTTGTTTATGGCGGAACGGATCATAGAAAGCAAACCTCTGCTTACCGAGGTCGACTCCAGAATCGGGGACGGGGATCATGGTATTGGCATGGCAGTTGGGTTTACAGCGGTAAAAGAAAAATTGGCAGGAGAAGAATACTCTGATATTAACCAGCTTTTCCGCCAGACTGGCATGGCAATGCTTGGCTCTATGGGAGGAGCTTCCGGTGTAATTTTCAGCTCTGTTTTTCTGGGAGCGGTAAAAGGCATGGAAGTAAAAGAATGCGTCGACACAAAAGAGTTTGCACAGATGATGCGAAAAGGCCTGGATACAGTAAAACAGAGAGGCGGAGCACAGCCGGGGGATAAGACGATGGTAGATGCACTGGAACCCGCCTGCGATGCAATGGACAGCTGCGAGGGGACTTCCTTCGGGGAGCTTTTCCAGCGTGCATTTGACGCGGCAAAAAAGGGTGTGGAAGCTACCAAAAACTATCCGGCAAAATTTGGCCGGGCAAAATGTCTGATGGAACGCGCGATCGGATTTCAGGATGCGGGGGCAACTTCAGTCATGCTGATGTTTGGTGCGTTTCTGGAATGGGTAAAAAAGGAGAAAGCAAACGAATGAAAAAGATTGTGATTGGCTGCGATAACGCAGCAGTGGATCTGAAACAGACGATCATTGCGTTCCTGAAGGCAAAGGGATATGAGGTGGAAAACATAGGCTGCGACAGCATCCTTGATAACACGTATTATCCCTATATTGCAGAAAAGCTCTGCAATAAAATAATTGAAAGCAATTATGAAAAAGAAGGGATTTTAATTTGCGGGACAGGGATCGGTATGGCTATGACGGCAAATAAATTTCCAGGGATCCGGGCGGCAGTCTGCCACGATAATTATTCTGCGGAGCGGGCAAAACTGAGTAACGATGCGAACGTGCTCTGCATGGGCGCCAGGATCATCGGACCGGAACTGGCAAAGAAGGTGACTGCCGAGTGGCTGTCTCTGGAATTTGTAGATGGTAATTCTACGCCAAAGGTAAATGCTATCCGGGAGCTGGAAGAGCGCAATATGGCGGCATTTTCAAAGGTCTGAGGAAAGGACGTGGTGATCTGTGAAGCGGTTTTTGCTTGGGACGAACTGGAAGATGCACAAAACCTTTGATGAGGCAGAGGCGTATCTTAAAAAAGTGCGTATACTGGCGGCAGACGCTCCGGCTTTTCAGTTTTTTATGATACCGCCTTTTACGCACCTGCAGATGGCAAAGGAAGCCATAAAAGATACCGACATTTTGCTGGGCGCCCAGAATCTGCACTGGGAGGAGGAGGGCAATTATACAGGGGAGATCTCTCCGGTCTGGCTGCAGGAAATCGGTGTGCAGATTGCGGAGCTCGGTCATTCGGAGAGACGTCAGTATTATAATGAGAATGACGCGGATCTGAATAAAAAAGTGAAGGCGGCTCTGAAATTTAAGATGACGCCGCTGCTCTGTGTGGGAGAGCGTGCCGGGGACAAACAATTTCAAGTGACCCCGGAGGTCATACGGCGGCAGATAAAAATGGCATTCTTTGATGTGAGTGTACAGCAGAGCCAGAGACTCTGGGTTGCGTATGAACCCACCTGGGCTATCGGCCCTTCCGGAACGCCAGCTTCTGCAGAGTATGTGGAGTATGTGCATGAGATCATACGGGAACAGCTTTTAGAGCTTTTTGGAGAAAACGGAAACAAAATTCCGGTTCTCTACGGCGGCAGTGTAAATCCGCAAAACTGTGTGCAGCTGGCAAACTGTAAAAATGTAGACGGTTTGTTTATCGGCAGGGCTGCCTGGGATATTGCGAGCTTTACATGTATTGTGGAGCTGCTGAAAGGAATAGAATAGTTTTATAGCTGTTGTGAATCGCAATTGCGGTCATAGCAGCTTTTTTCAATATTGTGCGGATATTTACTTCAAAAAAAATGTACCAAATAATTGCACAGGGAATAAATGACAGCAAACAAAAAGAAAACTATTGAAATATACGAAAATACCCCATATAATACATTCATAAACAACAAATTACCGAAAATACAGCGCTGTCATAAGGTAAAAATGTTTATTTTGAACAGAAATCGAGAATTCCGGTATATCTGTATAATGAATGAAAAAACACGAAAATTTCATCAATATAATACAGAAATATTGGAATAAATTAGAAATCAGATCAGAAAGTGCAAAGGAGGTAAATTAAAATCATGAGGGCAAAGAAAATAATGGCTCTGTTGTTAGGCGCAGGTATGGTGATGGGAGTTTCGGCTGCTGTCGGAGCAGAAGATGCAGGAGAAAAGACGGTAATTACGTTCTGGAATGGCTTTACGGGTTCGGATCAGGAAACATTGGAAGCACTTGTGCAGGAATACAATGAGACGAACGATGCAAACATTGAAATAGACATGAGCATTATGCCGTGGGACAGCCTTTACCAGAAATTGTCCACCACGCTTGCGGTCGGAGAAGGACCGGATTTTGTGGCGATGGCACCGGAGCGGATGGGCGCTTATGCTGAGGCGGGGGCATATGTATCAGTCAACGATGCATGGACAGAAGGATATATTGAGGAGGACGTAGTGCCGGAGGCGCTGAAATCCAGTCTGGTGTATAATGGGGAATATTATGGAGTTCCCATGGACTATGCGACGCTGCTGCTCTACTATAACAAAACGATTTTTGAGGAAGCAGGACTTGATCCGGAAGCTCCGCCGACTACCTGGGATGAGCTGGAGGCGTATGCACAGCAGATTGTTGATAATACGGATAAGTATGGCTTTACTATGGCGCTCAAGGAGACGACGCCGATGTGGTGTATCATGCTCTGGGGCAACGGCGGTGATTTTATTGAAGATGGCACGGCAGTATTCAACAGTGCGCAGAATGTAGAGACGGTTACCCGGTGGGCGGAGAACATCCGCGATAAGGAGTTTGGCCCGGCCGTGCTGACCGGCGGAGAGATCGACAAGCTGTTTGAGAGCCAGAAGCTGGCAATGTATTTCTGCGGACCGTGGGCGACCAACGGATTTGAAGCGGCAGGCATTGATTTTGGCGTTGCGCAGGCACCGGAAGGACCGGCGATGCAGGTCACGCAGGGAAATGGTGTTGGCATGTATCTGACTTCTTCCAGTGAGCAGAAGGAAGCGGTTTATAATTTCTTCCAGTGGTGGAATTCGGCGGAAACACAGATTAAATGGTGCCTTGGCACAGGATTTGCGCCCACAAGAACCGATATCGATGAGGAAGCTCTGGCTGAGAATCCATATATCATAGAGTTTTCCAAGCCGCTGGATGCAAGCAAAATGTATTTACAGAATCTGACGAACTTTGCGGAGATCGACAATCAGGCAATTACTCCGGCATTCGAAAAAATCCTGTTGGAAAATGCGGATGTTCAGGAAGCATTAGATGAGGCTAATGCAGCGATTGAGATGTTGTTAAACTAAATAGCTGAGAAGACGCTGCTGTGCGATGTATCGCAGATCCCGGATATCCGGGAATAGCCGCATCGGGCAGCAGCGCTTTGCTGCTATGTATACGACAAAAACGACCGGTGGATGTTTTTTAGTCTGGCTGGGCAGAAGCTACGGAAAGGATGTGCGTTGCGTGAAAAAGAAATCTCTGGGGTATGCACGGAAGCGGGCGGGGATACTGTTTGTGCTGCCCTCCATGACGGTACTGGCGGTGTTTGTTTTTATACCGCTGATTGTTGCAGTTATATTCAGCTTTTTCAATTTTAATATGATGCTTACGAACTTTCAGTTTCAGGGGGTTGGAAATTATCAGAAGTTATTTCACGATGGCAAGTTCTTTAATGCTCTGTGGAATACAATTTATTATACTGTATGCACGGTCCCGCTGCAGATTATGCTGTCGCTGATCGCTGCTGTTCTGGTAAAACGGCAGAGCTGGTTCCACAGCTTTTGCAAAACAGTATTTTTTATTCCGGCAATTTGTTCTATGACGGTAATCTCCATTATCTGGAGCTTTCTGATCAACAAAGATATCGGGGTATTCTGTTACTGGATTGAATGCCTCGGTTTCAAACCGATCGACCTTCTGAAAAGCACCACCTGGGCAATGCCGACGGTAATTCTGATCGGCGTGTGGAAGAAGCTTGGGTTTTATATGGTGATCCTGCTGGCAGGGCTGAACGGGATCGATGAGACTTATTACGAGGCGGCAGAGATCGACGGCGCGGGCGGTCTCCAGAAATTCTGGAAGATCACGGTGCCGATGCTGATGCCGACGTTAAGCTTTACGATCGTGGACTGCATCATCGGCTCCTTCCAGGTATTTGACCAGGTATATGTAATGACGCAGGGCGGTCCGCTGTTTAAGACTCAGACACTGGTGCAGCTGATCTACAGTACGGCTTTTGAATCTTTTGATATGGGCTATGCGTCCACCATTGCAGTAGCGCTTTTTGTGCTCACTTTTGTGGTATCGGTACTCACCTTCCGGCGGATGACCAGAAATGAGCAAAGTGTGATGATGTAGGAGGGCAGAGAAGATGAGACAAAGAGGATGGAAAAAAATGGGCGGCCAGGCGCTTTCGCTGGTGGTACTTTTGTTTTTGGTATTCATTATATTATATCCATTCATCTGGATGCTGGTTACTTCCTTTAAAGCAGAGGCAGATATTGTGGCTTATCCGCCGAGACTCTTTTCCGGAACCTTCAGTCTGGATGCATACCGGGATATCTGGGATCGGATTCCGTTTCTGACATATTATAAGAATACGATTATTTTTGCACTGTCTGTGTCCGTGATTTCACTCACCTTCGACACGATGGCGGGCTATGCATTTGCGAGAATGGATTTTCCCGGGAAAAATGTGCTGTTTCTGTTGGTGATGGGAACCATGATGATTCCTTTCCAGGTGGTAATGCTGCCGCTGTTTGTAGAAGTATTTAAGCTGGGGCTGATCAATACTTACGCAGGGCTGATCCTGCCGCGGGCAACAAGTGCCTTTGGAATTTTTATGATGCGTTCCTTCTTTATTTCACTGCCTAAGGGGCTGGAGGAAGCGGGAAGGATCGACGGTGCAGGGGAATTCCGGATCTTCTGGAAAATTATGCTTCCGCAGTGCAAGGCGGCAGTCATATCTCTGTTTATCTTTCATTTCATGGCACAGTGGAATGACCTCCTGTATCCGCTGATCCTCACGACCTCGGACAGCAAAAAGACGCTGCCTGCAGGGCTTGCGACATTTATGGGGACGCATGTGGTGGAATACGGGCTGATCATGGCTGGCGCCTGCCTGTCGATCCTGCCGATTTTTATACTTTATCTGTTTGCACAGAAGCAGTTTGTACAGGGAATTGCAATGTCGGGAATGAAGGGGTAAGCTTGATGAGAAAAGTGACGATAAAAACAAAAGGTGCGCAAAAGGAAATGAATCCGTTGATCTTCGGACACTTTGTAGAATTTATGCGGGACTGCATCGATGAGGGAATGTGGAGCCAGCTTCTGAAAAACAGGGGCTTTGACAAACGCAAAGACATCCCGGCGGGGGTTGTGGACGGCAATCCAAATGTGGCAGAGGGCTGGGTGCGCACCGGCTGTAAAAATGCTTTTGAGATAACGCTGGATGCAAAGGAGAGCATCGCCCGGGACGGGTACGCGCAGCATATTGTCTGCTATAACGATTACGATGGCTATGTGGGGATCGCACAGGAAAATCTGGTGCTGGAGCAGAAGGAGTACGACGGATATATCTGGCTGAAAGCGCGGGAAGAGACCAGGGTACTGCTGCTGATCCGCGACGGGCAGGGCAGGGAGCTTTTTAGCAGGGAATTCTCTGCAGAGACAAACTGGAAAAAGTATTCTTTTGCATTTTGCCCGGATCGCGCCTGCCGGGAGGCGGTGTTTGAGATCCGTCTGCCGGGAGAAGGAGAAATCTGGCTGGACGGGGCGTCACTGATGCCGTCGGATCGCAGGGCCGGTATCTGGAGGGAAGTGTATGAGCATATCGAAGCGCTGAAGCCGCCGGTGATCCGTTATCCGGGAGGCTGCTTTGCGGACTGCTATCATTTTGCGGACGGGATTGGCGCGATTGATGAGAGACCATACCGGAGAAACCGCCACTGGGGCGGGTATACAGACAACAGCTTTGGAACCGATGAATTTCTTGCTCTTTGTGAGAAGCTAGGATGTGAGCCGATGATATGCATTAATTTTGGCAGCGGCACACCGCAGGAGGCGGCAAACTGGGTGGAATACTGCAACGGAAGCGCAGACACCGCTTACGGGAAAATGCGGGCACAGAATGGCCATCCGGAGCCGTATCATGTGAAATACTGGGATCTGGGAAATGAGATCTTCGGCGAATGGGAGATCGGGCACAGCAGTTCGGAGGATTACAGCAGGCGCTATATGGAGTTTTACCGGCAGATGAAGGAGAAGGATGACACCATTGTTTTTATGGTCTGCGGAGGGGAAGGCGACTGCCGTTCACAGGACTGGAACCGGATGGTAAAGCAGGTGATCGGGGATCACATGGATGTGCTGTGCCTTCATATGTATGCTTTGAAATCCATGGAAGGAAAAAGATTCAGAAATGAAGATATTTATTACGCGGTGGCGGGAAGCGTGAAAAAATATGAGGAAATTCTGCAGGAGAGCTGGCATGTGATGAATGACGGAACAGAAAAGCAGAAGCTCCTTGCGGTGACAGAGTATAATCTGGGGACGATTATTGACTCTTACCGGGAGCAGACGCTGGAGGCGGCTATTTTTAATGCGGGGATGCTGAATATGTTTTTGCGCAACGCGGAAAAGTTGCTGCTTTGCAATTATTCAGATCTGGTAAACGGATGGCCCGGAGGCTGCATTGTGAGCCGGGACGGACACGCGTTCGGGACAGCAAGCTATTATGCGCTGAAGCTCTATGCAGAGAGTGATCTTGGCACAATTCTGGAGATTGAAACAGATTCTCCGGTCTATGATACAGAGGAACAGATTGGAAATATCGAGCCATTGTCGGCAGTGCCGGTAGTGGACGCTGCGGCGGGCATTAATTCTGCAGGAGAGCAGATTTATTTTGTGGTAAACCGTTCGTTAGAGGAAGAGGCAGAAATCTGTCTTCCGCATATGGACTGTCAGGAGGACGGGAGCTCTCTGGCGGAGGTTACGACCCTGTATGCGCCAAAAACATCCGATATGAATTCATGGGAGGAGCAGAATATCTATCCGCAGGTGACAACGCTGGCGCTGCCTGACGGGAAGGTTTGCCTGAAGCCGCATTCAGTAAACAGGATAAGGATTTTAAAAAAGCAGGAAATGTAAAAAGGCTGGAGGAACAAGCAGTGACAGGAAGAACAGAATATCCCAGACCGCAGTTTGTGAGAGAAACATGGCGGAGTTTAAATGGAGAATGGGAATTTGCATTTGATGATGCAGACCGGGGGCTGACAGAAAAATGGTATGCGGCCGGAGAACCGTTTGCGCAGACCATACAGGTGCCCTTTGTCTATCAGTGCGCGCTGAGCGGTATTGGCAGCAGTGAGCCGCACGACATTGTCTGGTACCGGAAAAGTGTGGAGCTGGAAGAACCAGATGCACAGACGGATATCCTGCTGCACTTTGGGGCTGTCGATTATGACACAAAAGTTTATGTGAACGGATGTCTGGCGGGAACGCATACCGGCGGATGTACGCCGTTTTCTGTAAATATCACAAATTACCTGAAAGCGGGAATGCAGGAGATTGTCCTGCGCGTATTTGACCCTCATACAGACGAATTCATTCCGCGCGGAAAACAGTTCTGGAGAGAGAAGCCGGACGCGATCTGGTACACAAATAGTACCGGGATCTGGCAGACAGTATGGCTGGAATGGGTGCCGAAGAAACATATTGAAAATGTGACTTATAAAGTACGCTTTGATGAAGGAAGGGTGGATATCTGCTGCCGGGGCGCCCGGGTTTCTGCACAGGATATGCTGCAATACCGGGTATTTCTGGAAGGCGCCAGGATCGCGGAGGGAAGTACTGCGTGGATCGCAGAAACGGCAGAGGCTTCGGTGGATGTGATCTGTTCGCAGGTATTCCATCTTAATATTCATGACGAGGGGATTTCATGGACGCCGGAGCATCCTGTACTTTTTGATGTGGAGCTGAGCCTCGTGGAAGCGGACGGGAATATCCGGGACAGGGCTGCTTCTTATTTTGGCTTCCGAAAGATACATACAGAGAATGGGATGGTGTATCTGAATAACAAGCCTTACTATCAGAAGCTGGTGCTTGACCAGGGCTACTGGCGTGAAGGGCTTCTGACAGCGCCGGAGGATGCAGCATTCGTCCGTGATATCACGCTGGCGAAGGACATGGGCTTTAACGGCTGTCGTAAGCATCAGAAGGCAGAGGATCCGCGGTTTTTGTACTGGGCAGACCGTCTGGGCTTTCTGGTGTGGGGAGAATCGCCCTCACCAGTGATGTACAGCAAAGCAACCGCCGGACAGATGCTCTGCGAGTGGCGTGAAATTGTAGAGCGGGATTACAACCATCCGTGTATCGTTGCCTGGGTTCCGTTAAATGAGAGCTGGGGAGTTCCGCAGATCGAGAGGGACAAATGCCAGCAGCATTTTGCGTTGACGATGTATCATTATCTTCACGCGCTGGATGATACCAGGCTGGTGGTGTCTAATGACGGATGGCAGATGACGGAAACGGATATCTGCGCCATACACAACTACCGGCACGGCGGAAAGGATGAACCGGAAATATATGCGCAGTACCGGGAAATGCTTGCGGACCGCGAAGGGCTGATTCAGTGTCCTTCTACCTGGCGCAGTATTTACGTGGACGGATATTCGTACAGAGGAGAACCAATCATGCTGACGGAATTTGGCGGTATTGCCTATGACGCGGCCCGCTGCTCCGGATGGGGCTACACCTGCGCGGACACAGAGAAGGAATTTCTGGAGGCATATCGCCGTGTGATTGATGCCGTGTACGCGTCAAAGGCACTGTGGGGTTTTTGTTACACGCAGCTCACTGACGTGGAGCAGGAGATCAATGGACTGCTGACTTATGACAGGGAACCAAAATGTGATGTGAAGAAAATCCGGGAGATTAATGAGCGCCCGCACAGATGCTGCATCACACATAATCCACCTTCATAATAATATCCTGCGCATAGTCTCCGAAAAATTTTCCAAAGAGATTCATTCCGCCGACATGCTCGCTGTCTGCATCCACTTTCAGGGTAAAGGTGAAGCAATAGCCGTCTAAGAGCGCAAGGCTCTCAATGGTCTCATCGGAAACCTTCTGCCCGTTAATGTAACATCCTGTGTGTGTGATGTGGATAATTTTGAATTCGCCGAACTGTGTGTTGGAATCATTCCACCAGGAGGGATTGTAAATACCGCGCCGTCCGCCGTAGTCTGCCTGCGTGTGCAGAGTGACAATGTGCCTGTGATTTAATTCGAAACGGATGTCGGAGGGCCAGTCGTTATTAAAACCGGGCGCCTCGGAACAAATTTCGAAAGAAAATTCTATGTGATCTACCTCGCCGGTATGCAGGGCTTCATTGGAAAACTGGTATTCCAGAAAACCGCTTGTGAGCCAGAGCAGAGAGGCGTTGATGTGATCGGTGGAATAAAAGCCGTAAGGGGAATCTTCCTCGTAAAGATACGAATTTGCTGTGGCGATCCCGCAGGGCGGTGTGACCTCACAGTTACAATAATGTCCGATCGGCATATAAATGTAAGCAGGCGGCTTGCGGACAAAACGGTTTTCGTGGGCAAACAGATCAAGAAAAACGCTGGCGGCGGAAATGCCGCACAGCTTTCTCGTGCCGCGGATGCCGGGCTTTGGCAGCACTGTGATAAGCCCGGCATCTTTTAAGGTGTTGATGTGGAGGCTCATCGAGGATATGGGAAGATAGAACTGCTCGGCGAGCTGACTGATTGTCATTGGCTTTCCGACGAGACAGCGCAGGATCTCCAGACGGGTTTCTGAGGAAAGCGCCCGGCAGATCTTAGCAGTATGTTCAATGTCGGAGAGACTGAGCATCATCTCTTTTTTACTGATTGGATTTTGTTCGGACATGGCTTAATACCCCCGTATTTCGATTGCTGTGTAAGTGTGACTGAAGCGGTAGCCAAGCTTTTGCGCCAGAGCGGCGGAAGCCGGATTTTGCGCATCCCAGCTTGGATAAAGCTTGCGTTTCCGGCATTCCAGGATCAATTTTGCACCGCACAGGCGGGCGAAGCCCTGGCGGCGGCAGTCTGTCCGGGTGTCAATTTCGATTTCAATACCTTCCTGGTATCTGGTGTAGGAGGACGCGCCGGAAAGGATCACACCATTCTTATGCAGCACGACACCGAGTCCCAGGCGGCGGAATGTCTCATAATCTTTAAACTGCGATACCAGGTCAGCACTCCAGGCTTCGGCACTGCACAGATTGTAAAAGTGTTCATCAATCAGAGCAAGCTCACATTCTGCGGGCAGATCACATACGATCTGCTCTAATTTTTTTGTATCAAATATATGGGGTTCTTTATAAAATGCATAGCGGATGACAGGCGTTGCCTTTGCGCCATAACAGCGCAGCAGCAGATTCTTCCATGCATCATTTTGCGGAACCAGGATTATGAAATCCTGTGTGCACCAGTCTGGTTTACAGGCTGCCAGCTCCGCATCCGGTTCTCCGGCAAAAAAGGCAAAATCGGCAATGATCGCCATAGCTGCCGTTGGATTTTCCGGGGCATTTGCATATAGCTTTCCCATAACTTTCTGCAGGCAGGACCAGATCAGTGTTTCCTCCCAGCCGTCAAACAGGGGAGCGGCGATATCTGCATTTGTGATTTCACACACCATTTTCAATGTCACCTCTGTAATGAGAGAATTCTGATGGATCCAGTATATCACAGAAAACAGGAGATGTCTCCGATAGTTTGAAAAAAATATGTGATGTGAAAGGTATTTAAGGAACAATAGCTGTGATTTCAGTGGAAAAACTCCCGCCAATATGATAAAATCAAAACCAGAAAAAATACGGGAGGTAACATATGTTAGAATTTAAGTATGACACACAACTATTAATCGAAGGGAAAAATCTCGACGAGGATGAGATCAGTGATTACATCACCGAACATTTTGAGGGCGACTGCCTGCTGGCAGTGGGCGATGAGGAGCTGATCAAAATCCATTTCCACACCAACAAGCCGTGGGAGGTGCTGGAATATTGTGCGACGCTTGGCGAAATATATGATATTGTCGTGGAGGACATGGACCGGCAGGCGCGCGGGCTGAAGGGATAGTAAAACCGCGGGCAAATCCCATTCGCGAAGCGAATTTTAAATGGATCTGCGAAGGTTACTGCGAACGGAGTGAACAGTAATGATCTGAGAAATAGAAGTTGAGAAAAATGGCACAAAATTATTGACTAACGATAATTTTGTGCTATACTTTTCTTAGAAGATTATCGTAAAACAATAATTTTTGAACGCGATAATGATTTATCCGGAGGTGACGGCATGAGATATAAGATCTTTTACACTGCACTGGTTTTGGAGGCAATCTTTTGTATGATATTTGCGCTGCCGCAGATGCAGGTTTCCGGTATGTTTACCACCATTACAGCATTCCCGTTTGAGCAGATCGGCTGGGGGCTGCGCAGGCTTTCTCTGTCCGGGAGGGTCGGCAATGCAGTGGCTGTTGCACTCTATCTGCTGCTAAGTCTGCTCCCATGCGCTGTATTTTTTATTCTGAGGAGCAGGAAAATGCTCTGCCGGGCGGACCGGCTTCTGCCTGCTATGAGCGCACTGCTGTTTTTTGTGAATTATTATATGGTCAATCCGGGATTACTGCAGACGGGCGTGGCAGGAAGCGGAAAGTGGATGCTTGGAAGTACCTTCTATGCGGTGCTCTGCGGCTATCTGGCGCTGCGGATGCTGCATATGTATACGTCGGCGGATGTGAGAAAGCTGCAGGCGGCGCTGAAAATTCTGCTGTTGTTTACGATGACAGCATTTGTATTTGCGATATTTGGACAGGGGATCGGTGATCTGCTCTCTGCCGTGGAAGCTGTGAGGAGCGGCAACAGTATATCGTCGGTGGAAGCGGCGGTATTTGGGACGGCGCAGGAGCCGACGCTCACCTATGCGTTTCTGGTATTTCAGTTTGCCGTGAAAGCGATGCCCTACAGTATGGATCTGGTGGCCGTATTTTTCGCGGTAAAAATGCTGGATGCACTGGCGCAGGACCGCTATTCTGATGCGGCGGTCAGCGCGGTCGGCAGGCTGACGGATTTCTGCCGGTCGGCGCTCATGGTGACGATTGCAGTGGAAATGCTGTTTCATGTGCTGCAGCTTTTACTGCACCGGTATCTTTACCGGGTAGACATTACCATCCATTTTCCGGTGCTTTCTATCGTCTTTGTGCTGGCAATGCTGCTGGCGGCACGCTATCTGCAGGAGGACCAGCGGATGAAACAGGAGCATGATCTGTTTATATAAAGGAACCTTATGCTTTTCACAGAGAGGTAAGAAATGGGAATCAGAGTTTGTCTTGAAATGGTTTTAAAAGAGCGGGGGATGACGTCGAAGGAGCTTTGCGCCCTGGTGGGTATTACCGAGGCAAATCTTTCCGTGCTGCGCAGCGGAAAAGCAAAGGGCGTCCGCTTTCACACGATAAACCGCATCTGCTACTATCTGCAGTGCGATGTGGGGGATATTTTAAAGTTTGACGGAGAGCTTGGAGAGGAGGAGAAGCATGAGGAGTAGAAACCGGATAATATTTTTGGGGATATTTACGGCGCTGCTTTTGAGCGGCTGTTCGCTGGCGGTTCCCGGTGCGGAAACGGAAGGCGGGGATGACCGGCTGATCGGAGCGTTCATTACGTCGGATCATCTGGATCTCTTTGACATGGATGCGTATCTGCAGGATCATGCATCTTGGCTTGTGAAGGCGAACGAAATCCAGATCAGCAATACTTCCGGATACGAGGGGAGACTCTACGCGGTGATCGATAAAAAGGGCAGCGAGGATACTTACGACTGGGACATTTCCTTTAAAGATGTGAAGGGGATTTCCTTTTTTGCGCCGGTTCTGGAGGATAAAGACGGAAACAGGGGCTGGCATTCGGTATACGATACCGGGATTTCCGATGTGGATTTTAATATAACTGTCACAGATGCGGGCGATGAGGTGAGCCTGGAGGGTACGATATACATGATCCCGGGACAGTCGGATAAAGGGATTTCCTATTATCTGAACCCGGTGTATCAGACGGCAGAAGGGCAGGTTTACCTGATTGCCGGAGAGGGCTTCAGCACAAGCGGGGAATCGGAAGAGGAAGAGGAAGAGGTACATTTTGCGTCTGCTTTAACCGCGGAGACAAAGACGACGGAAAACGGAAAGAGCCAGACGGCAAAAAGCAGTGTGAAGGTCAGCTTTGCAACAATGCACCGCCCGGTAAAGATCACGCTTTATCAGATGGATGAGGCGCATCAGTGCATAAAGCGGGAAGAATATACTCCGGGCGGGCTGCCGGAAAGTCTGAATATGGAACCGGGGACAGCGTATCTTCTGGTGGAGACAGAAAAAGAAAAGCTGTCCGGCGAGCGCTTTTCTGACAGAGCGGTATATGACCGGACTGATGATCGGGAGGATAAGCTGGAGACATGGTATGATTGTGGCAACGGCATCCTGGCGAAGCAGGAAAGCGCGCTTGTGTGGGAACAGTGAGCAGCGCGGGGAGTGCCGCGTCTTTGCGGAAAAGGCGGGATTACAGGTGAAAAAACTGCGCGGAGCGGGCGTGTATAGGGGCTATCCCGGATATTTGCACAGCTCCCAGAACGCGACAGCGCTTGCGGCGGCTACGTTCAGAGAGTCGACGCCGTGCATCATGGGAATGCGGATCGTATAGTCACAGTCTGAAAGCGTGGCGGCGCAGAGCCCGTCTCCCTCGGAGCCAAGTATAATAGCAAGTTTTTCGGTCGCAGCAAGACGCTGGTCTGCAAGGGAAATAGAGTTATCTGTCAATGCCAGAGCTGCCGTCTGAAATCCAAGCTTTTTCAGGAAAGGGACATAGGACGGGGCAGGCTGCTTAGGCTCTGCCGGCAGCCACGTCCAGGGGATCTGGAAAACAGTTCCCATGCTGACGCGGATCGCGCGGCGGTATAAGGGATTGCTGCAGTCCGGTGTGAGAAGAACAGCGTCTATGCCCAGGGCTGCCGCCGAACGAAAAATTGCGCCGACATTGGTGGGATTCATTATATTTTCCAGCACGGCGATGCGGCGGGCGCCAAGGCATACATTCTCTGCTGTGGGCAGCGCCGGACGCCTCATGGCGCACAGCACGCCGCGCGTAAGCGCAAAGCCGGTAAGCTTTGTAAGGATATCAAAATCAGCCGTGTAGACGGGAATATCGCCGCAGCGGGCAAGGATATCGCGCGCTTCTCCTTCAATGTGTTTCCGCTCCAGTAAAACTGACACGGGCGTGCATCCGGCATTCAGCGCACGTTCCACTACCTTGGGGCTTTCTGCGATAAAAAGACCTTTTTCCGGTTCGTGGCGGTTGAGAAGCTGGTTTTCTGTGAGGCGTGCGTAGACATCCAGCTCCGGGGCGGAAAAATCAGTGATTTCAATAATGTGCGGCATAGCGGACTCCTTTAAATCGGTAATGTTCTTTTGAAAATATTATAGGTGCTTATGTGAAAGGTGTCAAAGAAATTTGTAACCATAATTTTCGATTGCAGTTCCCAGGAAGGAGTGGTACAATAACAAAAGTCTGACTTTAGAGGAAACGGAGGGGCGTTTCATGAAACGCGAGAGCTTTAGAAGAGGCCTGAAGGATGGAGTACCAATTGCGCTTGGATATTTCGCGGTGTCGTTTACGTTTGGTATGATGGCGGTGTCCGGGGGCTTAAGCATCTGGCAGGCAGTGTTGATTTCTCTGACCAATCTTACATCTGCCGGGCAGTTTGCCGGTCTGGATATTATACTTGCAGCAGGCTCTTACTGGGAGATGGCGCTGACGCAGCTAATTATTAATCTGCGTTATTGTCTGATGTCCTTCTCGCTTTCGCAAAAGATGGAGACAAAGACGTCTCTGCTGCACAGATGCCTGGTGTCATTTGGGATTACGGATGAAATTTTTGGCGTCAGCGCCAGCCAGGAGGGGAAGGTCAGTCCATATTACAATTACGGAGCAATGTGCGTGGCGATTCCGGGCTGGACGCTTGGCACGCTGGCCGGAGCAATTTCCGGCAATCTGCTGCCGGAATTTATGATGAGCGCACTGAGCGTAGCGATTTATGGAATGTTTCTTGCGATTATTATCCCGCCTGCAAAGACTAATCGTGCAGTGGCCGGGGTGGTACTTGGGGCGATGGCAGTCAGCAGTCTGTTCGCGGTAGCACCCGTATTAAAAAATGTTTCATCCGGTTTTGTGATTATTATCACAACGCTGCTTGTGGCGGGCATTGCCGCATATGTCTGCCCGGTGAAAGAGGAAAAGGAGGAACAGCATTCATGAGTCATAATGTTTATGTGTACATCCTGGTGATGGCAGGCGTGACGTACCTCATCCGTATGCTGCCGATGGCGCTCGTAAAAAAAGAAATAACCAGTCCTTACATAAAGTCGTTTTTGTATTATGTCCCATATGCGTGTCTGGCAGCGATGACTTTTCCGGCAATCCTTTCGGCAACGAACAGCACTGTTTCGGCGGCGATCGGATTTATTGTGGCATTGATTGCAGCCTACAGGGAGAAAAGTCTGCTCATGGTAGCGCTTCTGGCGTGCGGCGCTGTGTTTATTGCGGAGCGGATTCTTCCGCTTTTTATGTAAAACGGTTTCATGCTTTTGGAGAATCTGATACAAACAGATCGGGAGAGATGTTGTGCAATTTTTAAAAAATGTACACAACATTTCTTTTTATTTTGGTTAATCTTTTTCTGCTATAGGTGTTATACTGTACATGTAACAAAGAGAAGATACTTACAGACCTGCATTATAATATGTGAGCCTGCCAGGCATTCAGTGATTATGGAGGAAAAGATAAATGAATACTTTGAAAGCTGAAAGAAGAAGTTTGGACACAAAGGCAAAGAAACTCAGACGGGAAGGATTTGTTACCGGCAATGTATTTGGCAAAGAACTGAAAGAAACGATACCGGTAAAAATTGAAAAGAAGGATGCAGAACGTCTCTTAAAAACATGCAACAAGGGCAGCCAGATCATGCTGGAAGTAGAGGGCAAAAAGCTGGATGTTCTGATTAAAGAAATCGACTATAATTCGATGAAACGCCAGATTGATGAAATTGATTTCCAGGCGCTGGTAAGCGGAGAGGAAGTGCACTCTGTGGCGGAGGTCGTATTGCTGAACCATGATAAGGTGGTAAATGGACTCATCCAGTTAAAGCTGCATGAAATTGCATACAAGGCTGTTCCGGAAGCGCTGGTAGATAAAGTGGAGATCAATATGGAGAATATGAAGATCGGAGACAGCATTCTTGTAAAAGATCTGGAGCTTGCTTCCAATGAGAAGATTCATCTGATGACGGATCCGGAAGCAACTGTGGTAGCGGTAACAGAGATCCACAATAAGGCGGCAGAGACGGACACAGAGGAAGCAGCGGCTGAGGAATAAAGAAATTTCATATACAGACCGGGATATATCGCGGAACATGAAGGAGCAGGGTTGCAGAGACCCTGCTCTTTTTGCCGTTATGAGAAGTACTATTCACGCTGGCCGTAAACACCTGCTGCGACGCGAAGCTGGTCCTGTGGGTTTGAGGCGTGAGAACATGATTCAGGTGTGAGTAAATCCCATTCGCGAAGCGAATTTAAAATGGATTTGCGAATGATGCTGTGAACAGTAACATGAGAAAAGAGAATGCGGATCTGCGCGGAACAGGTGATTGACCAATGTATTATTTAAAGCTATAATAAGTGCAGAAGAGAAACCATAAATATCTAAACAGGAGAAATCAGACACATGATAAAAGTAAAAGAGTACAGAGGGCATATCCGCAACTGGGAGGCGCTTTGCAGGGAGCTTGGCGTTGATACTGCGCTTTCCAGAGAAGCGCGCGAAACGGAGATACTGGTAAAAGCATATGAGAAATGGGGATGCCGGATGGCGGATCATATGCATGGCATGTTTGCCTTTGCGCTGTGGGATGAGGAAGCGCAGAAGCTTTTCTGCCTGCGTGACCAGTTTGGGACAAAGCCGTTTTATTATTATGAGACGTCGGATGGGAGACTGCTTTATGGAACGACCATCCGCAGGATCATGGAGCAGCCGGGCTTTGTAAAGGAACTAAATGAGGAGATGCTGCAGCTTTACCTCAGCCTCACCTATGTGGCAGGCGAGGATACCTTCTTTAAGGGTGTGAAAAAGCTGATGCCGGGGCGCTATCTGATCTGGCAGGATGGAAAGCTGACGATTGAGCGTTATTGGACGCCGCAGTTTTGTCCGGACGAGAGCAGATCTCTGGAGGATTGGGCTGAGGAAATCCATGAAACGATCCGGGAGATTATGCCGGAGGTGAAGTCGGCGGAGGAAACAGCGGAATCATTTTTGTCTGGCGGCGTGGATTCCTCCTATGTGCTTGCAATGTCGGATGCGCAGATGACGGATTCCTGCGGTTATGATGAGGCACGCTTTGATGAATCCGGGCTGGCGCTGGAGACGGCGAAAATTCTTGGAAGGGCGAACAGCCGCTGCCGGATCACACCGGAAGAATACTTTGCAATTGTACCGTATGTGATGTATCACATGGAGCAGCCGCTTGGCGATGCGTCTGCGATCGCGTTTGCGATCGCCTGCCGCGCGACAGCAGAGCACACAAAGCTTTGCTATTCCGGAGAGGGCGCTGACGAGTTTTTCGGCGGCTATAATATGTACCGTAATGCAGAGCGCTATGGAGATAATCTGAAAACCTTCTATGTCGGCAATACCAACATTATGAAGGAGGACGAAAAGAAAAAGATACTCAAGAATTATAATGAAAAGGTATTGCCGATCAATCTGGTAAAAGAGATTTATGAGGAGACGGAAGGGTTAGATCCGCTCACCAAAATGTCTAATGTGGACATCCAGATCTGGCTGGAGGGCGATATTTATCTGAATGTGGATAAGATGAGCACGGCGGCTGGTCTGGAAATCCGTATGCCGCTCACTGACCGCAGGATTTTTGATATTGCATCGAGAATGCCGTCCAGATATAAGGTAAATGAGGAGCAGAATAAAGTAGCGTTCCGCACTGCGGCGGCAAAGGTGCTGCCGGAGGAAATTGCTTTCCGCAAAAAGCTTGGTTTTATCGTGCCGATCCGTATCTGGATGGCGGATGATCGCTATAACCAGGATGTGCGCGCAAAATTTAAGAGCGACATGGCGGCGAAGTTTTTTAATCTGGATGAAATTAACGCGATACTTGAGGACTATATCGGAGGAAATTCGGATAACTGGCGAAAAGTGTGGACGATTTACACCTTCCTGGTGTGGTATGAGGAATATTTTGTGAAACGTTGATTCCGCAGATTTTCATCACCCAGACTGACAGAAGCGGGGAACAATATGTTGAAAAAGCGCAGGAATAACAGTAAGAAACTATATTGAAAAAGGAGGAATTTTCGATGTATCTTGCAGAAAACGAACGTTACGGTAAAATGAAGTATAACCGCTGCGGGGAAAGCGGGCTGCGTCTCCCGGCAGTTTCGCTCGGACTGTGGCACAATTTCGGGGAGACGGCGGCGCTCGAAAATATGAAGGAGTTGCTGTTTACCGCCTTTGACAATGGGATCACACATTTTGACCTGGCGAATAATTACGGACCGCCAGCGGGGAGCGCGGAGACAAATTTCGGACGCATACTCCGGGAAAATTTTCAGAGCTACCGGGATGAGATGATCATCAGCTCCAAGGCGGGATATACTATGTGGGACGGACCTTACGGGGACGGCGGCAGCCGGAAATATCTGATCGCCAGCATCGATCAGAGCCTCACGCGCATGGGGCTGGAGTACGTTGATATTTTTTATCATCACCGTATGGATAAGGAAACGCCGCTGGAGGAGACGATGGAGGCGCTTTCCCAGATCGTGAAAAGCGGAAAGGCGCTGTACGTGGGGCTTTCCAATTACGATGGCGAGACGATGGAGCAGGCGGCTGCGATTTTAAAAGAGCTGCATTGTCCGTTTATCATTAACCAGAACCGTTACTCCATTTTCGACCGCACGATCGAGCAGAATGGACTGAAGGAGATTGCGGCGAAGCTTCATAAGGGAATTATTGCGTTCAGTCCGCTCGCGCAGGGCTTGCTCACTGACCGCTATTTGAACGGTATCCCGGCGGACAGCCGTATTCGCTCGGACGGACGCTTCCTGAAGCAGTCCGCGCTCAGCGAGGAACGTCTGGCACAGATACGGGCGCTGAATGAGCTGGCGAAAAAGCGCGGGCAGAGCCTCGCGGAGATGGCGCTCGCCTGGATCTTCCGCGACCAGGTTGTGACGAGCGTGATCGTCGGCGCCTCAAAGAAGGAGCAGATTCTTGATAACATTGGAGCGCTGCGGAATATGTCCTTTACAGAGGAAGAAATAAAAGCAATTGATGCGATAGCGAAAAAAGCCTGAAAGCAGGAAAAACATATTACTGCGTCGTGAAACAGGTCTGCCATGCCGCGAACAAACTTGTCTCTGAAATAAGAAAAATGCTACAATAAAAACAGGTGAAACCGTTTAGTGCAGTGTGAATTATTTCTGAGAGGAGGAATTTTATGGCAATTCATGTTTTAGACGAGGCGAATCACTGTTTAAACTGCAAAAATCCGCAGTGTCAGAAGGGGTGTCCGATCAGCACGCCGATCCCGAAGGTCATCCGGCTGCTGCTGGACGGTAAGCTGGATGAGGCGGGCTGGATGCTGTTTGAGAATAATCCGCTGACGACGGTGTGCAGCCTTGTCTGCAACCACGAAAATCAGTGCGAGGGGCACTGCGTGCTGGGCAAAAAGGGCGCTCCGGTGCATTTCTCCGTTATTGAAAACTACATCTCCACCACCTACAGCTCCAAGATGGTGAAGGGTCCGGCGCCGTCCAACGGGATGCGCGCGGCGATCATCGGCTCCGGTCCTGCCGGACTGACGATCGCGGTCATTCTGGCGCGCAAGGGCTACCAGGTGACGATCTTTGAGGGGAAGGAAAAAATCGGCGGCATTCTCCGCTACGGCATCCCGGAATTTCGTCTGCCGAAGAGCGTGCTCGACGATTTTGAGTACCGGCATCTGATTTTAAAAGATATCAAGGTGCGCCCGAACACGATGATCGGAGCGGATATTTCCATAGACGATCTGATGCGCGACGGCTATAAGGCGATCTTCGTCGGCACCGGCGTGTGGAAGCCGAACGCGCTCCACATTAAGGGCGAGACGCTGGGACACGTGCATTTTGGCATCAATTATCTGAACAGCCCGGACAGCTATCATCTGGGCGAGCGCGTGATCGTGATCGGAGCGGGCAATGCCGCGATGGATGTGGCGAGAACGGCGATCCGGCACGGCGTGCGCTATCTGCAGTGCTTTTCGCGCAGCGAGGGCGTGGCGGCAAGCAAACATGAATTTGATTACGCAGTGCTGGAGGGCGTGGAATTTTTCTACTGCAAGGCCCCGGTGGAAATTACGGACGAGGGCGTGATTTTTGCAGACGTCATTGAGCACGAGGACGGCAGTGTCGAGCAGATCCCGGATACGGAAAAGCTGTATCCGGCGGACAGCGTAATTGTTTCCATCAGCCAAGGACCGATGAACCGCCTTGTGAAAAACACGGAGGGGCTGCAGGCGGACAAGAGAGGCCTGCTGGTGACGGATGAGAAGGGACGCACCACAAAGCCGGGCATCTTTGCCAGCGGCGACGTTGTGAATGGCGCGCGCACGGTGGTTGAGGCGGTAGCGCACTCCAAGGAGGTCGCAGAGGCGATGGATGAGTATATGCAGAGCCTGCCGAAGGATGCTTAAACGGCGTGCATGATCACAGCGAGGCGGTAATGATGCTGAGATGGCAAGTACGATTCAAATAAGAGTTGACGATGATTTGAAGGTAAGGTCAGATGAGCTGTTTAAAGATTTAGGCATGGACACAACAAACGCGATCCGTATATTTTTAACGCAGGCAGTTGCGGCAAATGGTTTCCCGTTTGAGATAAAAAGGGCGGGTGCAAATATGAACAGGGGAGACAGCAAGAATGAAAAAAGCGGGAGATGAAGTTACCGTAAAACAGGTACAGATCAGGGATGGCTTCTGGTCCGAAATGCAGAAGCGGATGATCGACGTCGTGATTCCGTTTCAGGAAAAGGTTCTGAACGACGAGGTGGAAGGCGTCGCAAAAAGTCATGCTATTGAAAACTTCCGTATTGCCGCCGGACTTAGCGAGGGAGAATTTTACGGGATGGTATTCCAGGACAGCGATGTGGCGAAATGGCTGGAGGGCGTCGCTTACTCGCTGACGGTAAAGCCGGACGCCGGGCTGGAAAAGCGCGCTGATGAGATGATCGAAATCATTGCCAGGGCCCAGCAGGAGGACGGTTATCTGAATACCTACTTTACCATCAAGGAGCCGGAGCACCGCTGGCAGAACCTGGAGGAATGCCATGAGCTTTACTGTGCGGGACATATGATGGAGGCGGCGGTGGCATATTACCAGGCTACCGGAAAGACAAAGCTCCTTCATGTTATGGAGCGGATGGCGGACCACATCATCAGCCGCTTCGGTGAGGATAAGGAGCGCGGAATACCGGGACACCAGGAGGTGGAGATCGGTCTGATGAAGCTCTACCGCGCGACCGGAAAAGAAAAATATAAGAAAATGGCGCGGTTCTTCCTGGAGGAGCGCGGAAAAAATCCGGATTATTTCTATGAGGAAAAGGTGAAAAGAGGCTGGCGGCACTGGGGACAGTACACGCTTGATCCGCTGGATACGAAATACGCGCAGATGTATAAACCGATCTATGAGCAGGATAAAGCGGTTGGACATGCAGTGCGCGCGGTTTATATGTATACGGCGATGGCGGATCTGGCAGGAGAGGACGGCGACGAACGGCTGTACCGGGCATGCCGCACACTCTGGAACAACATTGTAAACCAGCGGATGTATATCACCGGAGGCATAGGCTCCACGATGGAGGGAGAAGCATTTTCGGAGGACTACGACCTGCCGAACGATATGGCGTATGCGGAAACCTGCGCGTCGATCGCAATGGTATTTTTTGCAAAGCAGATGCTGGAGATCGAGGCGGACGGAGCGTATGCGGATATCATGGAGCGGGAGCTTTACAACGGCACTATCAGCGGCATCCAGCTTGACGGAAAGCGCTACTTCTATGTAAATCCGCTGGAGATCCAGCCGGGCATTTCCGGAAAAATTTTCGGGTACCGTCATGCGTTGCCGGAGCGTCCCGGCTGGTACGAGTGCGCCTGCTGTCCGACGAATCTGGTTCGCATGGTGACGTCCCTTGCGTCCTATACGTGGAGCGAGAGCACGGATACCGTTTACTCCCACCTGCTGATCGGACAGGAGGCGGATCTGAAAAAGGCGAGGATTTCCGTGGAAAGCAGCTATCCGTGGGAGGGAAAGATTGTTTATCAGATTTCCCCGAAGGAGACGGAATTCACCCTGGCGATCCACATTCCGGGCTATGTAAAGCCAAAAGATAAGGGCACGATCGTGAAGGTAAACGGAGAAGCAGTCGACGTGGAAGCATATTTAAAGAAAGGTTATCTGTACCTGGAGCGCGCCTGGAAGGAGGGCGACCGGGTGGAGGTGCTGTTTGATATGCCGGTCAGAAAAGTATTTGCCAACCAGAAGGTGCGGGACGACGCAGGCTGCGTGGCGCTCATGCGCGGACCGATCGTTTACTGCTTTGAGGGAGTCGACAACGGAATGGATGTTCAGAGTCTGCGGATCCCGGAGACGGCAGAGCCGGAGGCAGTCTGGTGCGAGGAAGGTGTGCTGGCGGGAAACATGCTGCTGAAAATAGACGGCTACCGGATGAAGGGCACGGACGCGCTGTACAGCGAGGAGCGCCCGGTAAAGGAAAAAGCGGTGCTCACGGCAATTCCTTACTACACATGGGCGAACAGAGGAGAAAACCAGATGCGTGTGTGGATGCATGAATTAGCGTAAGATAGCAGACCGCGCAGTCAGCCGGAGCCGGTAGGTCCGGGGACTGCGCGGTCTGCCCTGCTTTGCCATGCATCCGAAGGAAGCTGCCGGCGGCAGGTTCTGCAGGTTACTCTCCCAGGTGCCAGATGTCGCGGTTATATTCCGCAATCGTGCGGTCGGAGGAGAAGAAGCCGGCCTTTGCGATATTGACAAGCGCTTTCCTGCTCCAGTTTTCCGGGCTTGCGGCGTAATCCATCATTGCCTGGTTTTTGCGCACCAGATAGGCGTTGAAGTCGGGCAGCGTCTGGAACCAGTCTTTCCGGATCAGTTCATTCTGCAGGCGGGACAGATTTTCTTCATGTCCTGCCTTCTTCATTTCGGGGCTGCACAGGAAATCGATCGCGCGGCGGAGGTTCGGATCGCTCTCGTACCAGTCGTGCGCGCAGTAATCGCCCTTTGCATAGCGGTCGATGACCTGCTTGCTGCTCTGACCGAAGATATAGATATTTTCATTTCCCACGCGCTCTGCGATCTCTACGTTGGCGCCGTCCATCGTACCGAGCGTAAGCGCGCCGTTCAGCATAAATTTCATATTTCCCGTGCCGGAGGCCTCTTTGGAAGCGAGGCTGATCTGCTCGGAGAGGTCGCAGGCGGGAATCATTTTTTCCGCTGCAGTCACATTATAATTTTCCACGAAAACAATCTGCATCCACCGGGAAGCCTGCGGATCGGCGGCAATTACCTTTGACAGCGCGATCAGCGCGTGGATGATATCCTTGGCGATCGTGTAGGCAGGCGCTGCCTTCGCACCGAAAATGCTCACAAGCGCAGTCGCCGGGGTGTGCCCTGCCTTGATCTCCAGATATTGATGGATGAGGAACAGCAGATTGAGCTGCTGGCGCTTGTATTCGTGCAGGCGCTTCGACTGGATCGCAAACATCGCATCCGGGTTGATCTTCACACCCTGCCGGTGGTACAGCCAGTCGGCGAGCGCTTTTTTGTTGTCCTTTTTAATGTCGGTCAGCTTCCTGAGTACCTTCTCATCCTCTGTAAAGGCGAGCAGCTTCTCAAGCTCGTCGGCGTCCTGTTTAAAGCCGGATCCGATCAGCGTTTCGATCTCTTTTGCGAGCGCCGGGTTGCATTCCAGAAGCCAGCGGCGGAAGGTGATGCCGTTTGTCTTGTTGTTGAATTTCTCCGGGTAGAGGCGGTAGAAATTTGCAAGCTCGCTGTTTTTGAGAATTTCCGTGTGCAGCGCGGCAACGCCGTTCGTGGAATGTGTAAAATGGATGTCCATGTTTGCCATGTGAACGGTCTGCCAGCAGTCGATGATGGCAGTGCTCTCATCGTCTGTTCGCGTGCGTGCAAGAGCGTCCAGCTTTTCAATGATCGGCATGAGCTGCGGCACTACCTGGCCGAGAAAATGACGCGGCCACTTTTCCAGCGCCTCCGAGAGGATAGTGTGGTTGGTGTAGGCGCAGGTGTCGGTGACGATCTGCACGGCTTCCGCGAAGTCGATGCCCTTTTCGCCGAGAAGACGGATCAGTTCAGGGATTACCATGCTCGGATGCGTGTCGTTGATCTGAATTGCCGCGTAGTCGGCGAGATTGTGGAAATCGCATCCGCGCGCCTCGCACTCGGAAAGGATGAGCTGCGCTCCGGCGGAAACCATCAGATATTGCTGATAAATGCGCAGCAGGCGTCCGTCGTCGTCGGAATCGTCCGGATAGAGAAACAGTGTCAGATTTTTTTCGATATCCGTCTTGTCGAAGGAGATGCCGCTTTGGATCAGCGATTCGTCGATGGTATCCAGATCAAACAGATTGAGGCTGTTGGTGCGCCCGTTGTAGCCGGTGACGTTCAGCTTATATAAGCGCGCCGGATAGGTTTTTCCGGCAAGCTGAACCGGGTATACGGTGTCTGTCTTTTCCGCCCAGGAGTGCTCCGTCAGCCAGAAATCCGGCGTCTCGCTCTGCACATCGTTCTGGAAATTCTGGCGGAACAGACCGCAGTGGTAGCGCAGACCGATACCGTCGCCCGGCAGGTTTAAGGTGGCGAGGCTGTCCAGGAAGCAGGCGGCGAGACGGCCGAGACCGCCGTTGCCAAGGCTCGGTTCCGGCTCCAGCTCCTCGATGTCGGAAAGATCTTTTCCGGCATCCTTCAAAATCCCGCGGACTTCATCATAGATGCCAAGATTGATCAGATTGTTGGAGAGCAGCTTGCCGATCAGAAACTCAGCCGAGATATAGTAAAGCTTTCGGCCGGTGACCGGCTTTTCCTTCTTCTGGCTCAGCTCCTGCACAAGCTTCAGCAGCGCAAGGTAAACCTCCTCGTTGGATGCCTCCGCCAGCGGTTTTGTGCAGAGCGCGTTAAGCTTACGATAAAGTTCTTTGTTCATGGAAATGCCCCTTTCTTCATTTTTATTTTATTTACTAATAGTATTATCATAAATGAGGAAAGTAATCTTGCAAAATTATCGCAGATTATGATACTATTCTATCATAGAAGCGAATGTGAGCAGCCGCCGCCAAATGGACATGCAGCCTGGCTCATTGCTCGCGGGAATAAGGTGCGGCGAATTGCCGGGAAGGAGCGCGTATGGACAGGAAAAGTGAAATGGAGAAATTCCAGGAGACGAAAAAGCATGGAAGCCGGATGTTTCCTTTCAATATATATCCTTGTACGATCCCGGGCGATTTTCCGTCGGTCGCCCTGCACTGGCACAAAAATATGGAGATTATTTTTGTGAAGAAGGGCGCCGGCAGGATACAGATCGGCCGGATGATGGGGGATGCCAGAAGTGGAGATATTTTTGTGATGCCGCCGGGAACATTGCACGCAATCTACGGAATGCCGGGACATTGCATGGAATATGAAAACATTATCTTTGAGGTGGAGTTTCTGGGCGGCGGCGCAGCCGACGTGTGCGATAAGGAATACCTGGTGCCGCTGGCTTCCGGGCAGCTTTTGCAGCCCGCCGTGTTCTGTCCGGTAGACGCAGGGTATGAGCAGATCGCGGACTGCCTGCGCAGGGCGGAGCAGCTTTGCAGCGGGCGGGAGCGCGGCTATGAGCTTGGTGTGAAGGCAGCGCTGCTGGAGCTGCTGCTCTGTCTGCTGCGCATGTGCCCGGAGGCGCCGGAGCGGGATACTCCCGACATGGAGCGGCTGAAAATGGTGCTGCAGAGGATTGAGCAGGATTATGCGCAGCCGCTCACTGTACAGGATATGGCGGATTTCTGCGGATGCAGCGGCAGTCATTTTATGCGCTGGTTTAAGCAGATGACGGGCACAAGCTTTCTGACATATTTAAATGAGCGCAGGCTGGCGGCAGCGGCGGAGAAGCTGCGCGAGACGGACGACAAAATCCTGATAATCGCGGAGAATGCAGGCTTTGCAAACCTCTCCAATTTCAACCGCCAGTTTAAAAAGAGGTATGGGGTGACGCCGCGCGGGTACCGCGGATGAAAATGCAGAGGCGGGAATGCAGTGAGCGTGACATTGTCACGGAAGGAAGTTCCTATTTGCGTTATGATAAGCCCATCAAACACAAAGGAGGAATAAAAGATGTCAGTATTACATATAACGAAGGAAAATTTTCAGAGAGAAGTATTAGAAAGTGAGAAGCCGGTCCTGCTTGATTTCTGGGCGGCGTGGTGCGGTCCCTGCCGTATGGTCGGTCCGATCCTGGAGGAAGTCGCAGAGGAACGACCGGACATCAAGGTGTGCAAGGTAAACGTGGACGACGAGCAGGAGCTGGCGTCGGCTTACCGGATCATGAGCATTCCGACGCTGATGGTTGTGAAGGATGGAAAAATCGTGAGCCAGTCGGCGGGGGCAAGACCGAAGTCTGATATTCTTGCGATGCTATAGAGCTGCAGTGAAGACTTCAGTCCCCGGCGAGCGCCGCAAGCTTTTTGGAATCCGTGATCTCTACACTGCCCCGGGTTAGCTTTACGATTCCCTCACTCTGGAAATAGCGCAGCATTCTTGTGATGACCTCGCGGGCGGTGCCGAGATGGTTCCCGATGATTTCATGCGTGAGCCTGAGCTGGTTTGTCCCTTCCAGCGAAGCCTCATCCAGAAGAAAGGCAGCCAGCCGTTTGTCGAGGCTCTTCCACATGATCTGCTCGATGAGCCACATAACCTCGGAAAAACGGCTTGCCATGATCTCGTTGGTGTAGTTGGCAAGCGGCGCGGATTCCTCGAGAAGCTGCTTGTATACCCAGGCGGGAATGATCCAGAGGTCAGTGTCCTTTTCTGCCTCGATGATTACCTCAAACTGGATACTCGGCATGATGCAGGAGGCGGAAAACAGACAGATGTCCATCTCAAAGAGACGGTAGATGGTAACCTCCCGGCCTTCCTCTGATAAAATATAGGCGCGAAGCTGACCGGACTGGATGAGCAGCAGACCGATGCAGTCCATGGAACCGTTGTGAATGACAGTTCCCTTTTTTATAGAACGAAAGGAGGCGGTGTCCTTTAATCGATTCTGTTGGTCAGGCGTTAATTTATTCCACATGGGAAAAAAATCTGAAAAATTCATGTCAGGCGCTCCCTTCAAAACGCACCTTCATTATAAAAGCAATCGTGGAAGATGTCAATTAACAGTGTCAATTAACAGTACAGGAATCGCTGCAAATATCGTTGACAAGAGGCGCGATTATACTATAATGAAACTGGCAGCAGTACCGATACTGCAAAGACAAGGAGGAAAAAGAAATGTTGGATAAAAAAGTGGTTGAGTTATTAAATCAGCAGGTAAATAAGGAATTTTATTCTGCTTATCTGTACCTGGATTTTTCGAATTATTACTATGATCAGGGGCTGGACGGCTTCGGAAACTGGTACAAGGTCCAGGCGCAGGAGGAGCGCGACCATGCGCTTCTGATGATCCAGTACCTGCAGAACAACGGCGAGAGAGTAGTCCTGGAAGCGATCGATAAACCGGCGGTAGAGCTGACAAGCGCAAAGGTTGTTTTGGCGGAGGGGCTGAAGCACGAGCAGTATGTGACAAGTCTGATACATAATATTTATGATGCGGCATATACGGTGAAGGATTTCCGCACTATGCAGTTTCTTGACTGGTTCGTAAAAGAGCAGGGCGAAGAGGAGACAAATGCGGACAATCTGATTAAGAAATACGAGTTGTTCGGCGACGATCCGAAGAGTCTCTATATGCTTGACAATGAGCTTAGCGCACGCGTATACACAGCGCCGTCTCTGGTACTGTAAGTAGCAAACGAGACTGAAATGGAAAGGAAATCCGCTTTATGTGACAATCTCACAGAACCCGTGTTTAAAATCCGCTATACTGTAGAAAATACAGTAGGAGGCGAATACGATGAAACATATATATGATGTGATTATTATAGGCGGCGGACCTGGCGGGTATACGGCTGCGTTATACGGAGCACGGGCAGGTCTTGACACTGTTCTTTTTGAAAAGATGGCAGCGGGCGGACAGATGGCGCTGACGGAGCAGATTGACAATTATCCGGGCTTTGAGGACGGAGTCGACGGTTTTCTGCTCGGAGAAAAGATGCGAAAGGGCGCGGAGAGGTTCGGCGCGCAGACGAAGATGACGGAGGTGCAGTCTGTAGAGCTTGCGCCGGAGGTGAAGGCCGTTCACACAGGCGAGGGCACTTTTTATGGACGCACGGTGCTTATTTCCACCGGAGCTTCGCCGCGCGAGCTGGGCCTGGCTGGTGAAAAAGAGCTTACCGGGCGGGGTGTACATTACTGCGCAGCATGCGACGGGATGTTTTACCGCGGAAGAACAGTTGTGGTCGTGGGCGGCGGCAATACGGCGGCTGCGGATGCGCTGCTGCTTGCGCGGGTTGCAAAAAAAGTGATCGTTGTGTATCGCAGAGACACCCTGCGGGCGTCGAAGGTTTATCATGAATCGCTAAAGTCTGCGGAGAATATTGAATTTGTCTGGGACAGCACGGTTACGGAGCTTTTGCAGGACGATGAGCTGTCCGGCGTGAGAGTGAAAAATGTGCATACCAAAGAGGAGACGGAAATTGCGGCGGACGGCGTGTTTGTGGCGATCGGAAGAAAGCCGGTGACAGAGCTGGTGAAGGGGCAGCTGGAGCTTGATGCGGCGGGCTATATAAAGGCGGACGAATCCACGCGCACCTCTCTGCCGGGAGTATTTGCAGTGGGAGACGTCCGCACCAAGGCTTTGCGTCAGATTGTGACTGCGGCAGCGGACGGCGCGACCGCAATACATTATGCGGAGGAATATCTGCTATGAAAAATATTCCTTCACCAGTTTCACTACGGTTCCGGAAAGCAGGAACAGCGCAATCAGGTTTGGGATCGCCATCAGACCATTGAAGGTTTCGGCGATGCTCCAGAGAAGTCCGAGATCCATGGTTGAGCCAAGGATCGCAACGAGAGAATATACCAGCATAAACGGGCGGATTACCTTTGATGAAAACAGAAATTCGATGCAGCGCGCACCGTACAGTCCCCAGCCGATGATGGTGGAGAAGGCGAAGCAGCACATAGCGACGGCGGTAAAGACGGACACCCAGCTTCCGTAGGTGGAGGTAAAGCCGGAGATCGTCAGCTCGGCTCCGGCAGCACTGCCGTAAACGACCGGGACGCCGCTGCAGAGGATGACGAGAGCCGTCAGCGTGCAGATCACGATGGTATCGGTAAACACTTCAAAAATACCGAAAAGCCCCTGCTTCACCGGTTTCTGGGTGTCCGCACAGGCGTGAGCGATGGATCCGGTACCAAGACCTGCCTCATTGGAGAAAATGCCGCGGGAGACACCTTTCTGCATACTGAGGAAAAAGCTGCCGACAGCGCCGCCGGTTACGGCGGAGGGAGAGAAGGCGCCCTCAAAAATCATTCCGAAAACAGCCGGAACCTTCCGGATATTCAGAAATACCACGCCCAGGGCGAGAAGAATGTAGAGCAGCGCCATAAAGGGAACCAGCTTTTCCGTCACCTTTCCAATGCGTTTCACGCCGCCGAAAAGCACCAGACCGACCAGAACGGTAATGACAATGCCGGTCACGAGGCTGACAGCACCGGTCTGTGAATCATCAATGATATGATAATTCAGCAGAGCGGAATTGATCGCGGTCGTGATCGTGTTTGCCTGCGTAGCGTTTCCGGTTCCGAATACTGTCAGTACGCCAAAGGCCGAAAAAAGAACTGCAAGCCAGTGCCAGTGCTTTGCAAGCCCGTTCTTAATGTAGTACATCGGTCCGCCGACGAAATCACCCTGCTCATTTTTCTCGCGGAAGTGAACCGCAAGCGTCACCTCTGAAAATTTCGTACACATTCCAAGAAACGCAGAAATCCACATCCAGAAAACGGCACCCGGGCCGCCGATCGCGATCGCTCCGGCAACTCCGGCAATATTTCCGGTGCCGACCGTGGCCGCAAGCGCGGTACATACCGCCTGGAACGGCGTCATAGCGCCGTCTGACGCCTCTTTTTTTCGGAACATTCTTCCGATAGTCGTCTTAATCGCATAGGGGAATTTGCGGATCTGTATAAAATGTGTGCGGAGACTCAGATAAAGTCCGACACCGATGATACAGATCATCGCGGGCACACCCCAGACAAAATTGTTTACAGCAGTGTTAATAGCTTCAATTGTTTGCAACATAAAGAACCTTTCTTTTATATCCTTAAATCATTTTCCCGCGGCCGCGGCAGGTGCTGCAGGCAGTGCGGAATGGTTACAGTTTATCACATTCCAGGGAAAATGTACAGAAAATAAAACGCGGGGGAGCCTGCGGGAAGTTACGATTGGAAATGTTCGCTCCGTTCACAGCAAGTGTTTGAGACTAGAAAGAAAACGTTATCTCAAAGGGGCGCAAAAAGAAAGAGAATGTACAAAATGCACAAAAAATGAAATTATACAAACTTTATATTGACAAAAGGTGGATAAAAGTATATATTAAACTTGTAACAACTTACAAAAGAGAAAGGGAAAATTTAAAATACTTCTCGAATTTTACGGAGAAAAGGTTTTATATTTTTTTGAATCGATCAGAAAACGTTTACAGGTGGGCTATGAACGCGACAATTAAAGATGTGGCAAAAAGGGCAAATGTATCGGTGGCTACCGTATCCAGAGTGATGAACGGGGTTCCCACGATCAATGAGGAAATGAAGGAAAGGGTAGAAAAGGCGATTATCGATCTTGATTACAGACCGAATAAGCTGGCAGCGGGATTGAAAAAAAATGTGACGAATACGATCGGGCTGGTAGTGTCGGATATTTCGGATTCTTTTATCATAGGAGTAACCAGGGAAATTGAGCGCATGGTGCAGGCGGCAGGCTATACATTGCTGATGGCGAGCACCGACAATGATGAAAAAAAAGAACGGGAGAGCATAGAAGCAATGGTCTCCAGGTGCGTGGATGGTCTGGTGGTGTGCCCTGTTTCCAGAGATATTGCAGGCGTTTTAAAAAATGTCCAGTGTGCTGTTGCTTCTTTTGACAGAAACACATTAAAAAATGTGTATGATACCGTGTATGTTGATAAGGAAAAGTCTACCTATGATGCAGTTACTTATCTGTTGGATCATGGTCATGAGAATATTGCGCTTATCAGCGGAGAAAAGAAGCTCAGTACTAATTTCGACCGTTACAACGGATATATGCGGGCTTTTTTTGATAATGACAAGATGGCGGTAAACGGTAATTTTATGTTTGGCACTTTTTCCAGACAATATGGGATGGAAGCGTTTGAAAAACTGATGGCAAGGAAAAACCCGCCGACGGCGATTGTGAGCGGCAGTGCGTCTCTCACGCACGGCATTCTGGTAAAAGCAAAGGAAATGGGGATCCGCATTGGGGAGGATGTATCTCTGGTCGGATTTGGAACGCTCGATTTCCAGAGCCTGATTGAGCCGCAGATTACACATGCAAAAGAAATGCAGGAGGAAATTGGAAAAAGTGTCGGGGAAATGGTTCTTTCCCGTATAAAAAATCCGGGACTTGAACCGCGGCTGAGGGTTTTAGAAAGTGCGGTAATTGAGGGAAATACGGTAAAAAGGCTGTAAGAACCAGAGGATGGCAGATCGAAAAAGAAGGGAGAGATAACGATGGATGTGCAGGAGAAAAACTATTCGAAACAGGGAAAGGGGCATTTGAGGTGGCTGAAGTTTCTGTATAATTTGAAGGAATCCATACCGAGCATTCTTAGCGTCGGCGCTGTAATCGTTTTCTGGGAGGCGGCGGTAAGGATTTTCAAAATTCCGAGCTATATTCTGCCATCGCCAAGCGCATCTGTAGCCGCGTTAATCCAATATTGGCCCTATATAAAGCAGAATCTGTTCACTACGTTGTATGAGATAGGAGTTGGCTTTGGGGCAACGGTGCTGATCAGTATCCCGATCGCCACATTGATTTCTTATTCTAAGGTGTTTGAGAAGACCCTGTATCCATTCATGGTTTTCCTGCAGCTTATTCCGAAGGTGGCAATCGGACCGCTGTTTGTGGTATGGTTCGGATTTGGAAAACTTCCTAAAATTCTGATGGTATTCCTGCTTTCTTTTTTCCCGCTTCTGATGGATACAGTGGCAGGTTTAAAATCCTTAAATGGCCGCCTGTACTATATGGCAAGAACCATGAGCGATTCAGAATGGAAGTTTTACTGGAAGATCAAACTCCCAAACGCACTGCCGAGCATTTTTTCCGGCTTGAAAACATCGGTATCCATGGCGACGGTAGGCGCGGTCGTAGCGGAGTTTCTGGGCTCTGACAGCGGGCTTGGCTATTTGCTTCTGAGGGCAAACGGAGACATCAATACCAGACTTCTGTTTGCAATTTTGATCGTACTTTGCCTGATGGGAATGGTATTTTTCGGGATCGTCGAGATTCTGGAGAAAAAGCTGATTCCCTGGCATGTCAGTCAGCGCGTAAATGATAAAACGGCAAAATGATAAGAGGGTACTTATTGCTTCGAAAAGAAGCTAATAAATAAAACAAAAAAAGGAGGAACTACTAATGAAGAAACGATTTGCAGCATTAACAATGGCAGCAGCTATGGCGATGTCCATGGCAGGAATGGCAGGAGCGGCGGATGAAGGTGCGCTTACGCCGGTTTCCTTCCGGTTGAATTACACGGCGGCAGGCCTGCATGTACCTTTTTACTATGCACTGGAAAAGGGGTATTATGAGGAAGTCGGGCTGGATGTGACAATCGGAGAGGGGACTGGTTCGGGAACGACCGCGAAGCTGGTTGGCACCGGTGAGGATGATCTGGGATTAGTGGATTCTGCTTCTGTCGCTTCGGCGGTGGCACAGGACATACCGATAAAGATTGTCTGCCCGGTTTATGCAGTTAATGGTTTTGCGGCAATTACGCTGGCGGATTCCGGTATCGCTGTGCCGAAGGATCTGGAGGATAAAAAGGTGGGTATCACTACCGGAGATGCACCCTCCAACTTATTTGCAGCGCTGGAGGCGGCAAACGAAATTGACGATTCAAAGATTTCCTATGTGACGATGGATTCCAACGCAAAGGTAACATCACTGATCAATGGGGATGTGGACGCGATTCTGGGAGGTGCGGATGACCAGGCGATCACGCTGCAGAATATGGGCAAAGAAGTAAACGTTATCCGATACTCGGATAATGGAGCGGCAACAGTGGGACTCTCTATTGTGGCAAGTGACAGCATGATTGAAGAAAACGGTGAAACTGTAGAAAAATTCATTTCTGCGAGCATGAAGGCATGGAATGAATGCCGCGAGGACAGCGCGGAAGCTGTGGAAATTTTTATGCAGAAATTCCCGACCCTGGATCAGGCGGTGGTAGAGGGCAGTCTTTCCGTGGCGCTGGATAGTCTTTTTGCAGAAGATTCCGAGACGCTGGGAGATGTATCTGAGGAGGACTGGAATGCCTGCCGCGATCTGCTTGTAAATTATCTTGGCGTGGATGAGAGCATCCAGGCAGAGGACATCTATACTTATGCGTGCCTTCCGGAGGATCTTCCGGCAAGATAAATGAAAGAAGGTTTGTATCCGGGTGTAATCCTTTGTGAAATCGTTTCTGCTGCACTGTGCGATCCATTGCAGCGGAAACGCAGCCCGGCTGCCGCGCGGACAAAGACAGAAAGTGAGTGAAGAATCATATGCTGAAATTTGATCATATTGGAATGAAATATAAAACCCTGACAGGATATACGGAAGCGCTGGTAGATGTAAATTTTGATGTGAATGATGGGGAGTTTGTTACTGTCCTGGGGCCCTCCGGCTGCGGAAAAAGTACATTTTTGTTTATTGGAACCGGGTTGACGGCGCCTACTTCCGGCAGAGCGGTTCTGGACGGAAACGAGATCACGAAGCCGGTAAAAGAGGTGGGATTTGTATTTCAGGATCACCTGCTGCTGGAGTGGAGAACCGTCCTGCAGAATATCATGATCCAGGGGGAATTTCGTAATCTGGACAAAGCGGTTACAAAGCAGAAGGCAATGGAACTGATCCGGCAGGTCGGACTGGAGGGATTCGAAAACAAGTATCCATGGGAGCTGTCCGGGGGTATGCAGCAGCGTGTGTCAATCTGCAGAGCGCTTGTACATGAGCCGGAGCTTCTGATGATGGATGAACCGTATGGAGCGCTGGATGCTCTTACCAGAGAGCAGATGCGCGTGGATCTGGAAAAAATGTGGATGCAGAAAAAATGCACGATTCTTTTTGTGACACATGACATAGATGAAGCGATTATGCTGGCGGATAAGGTGGTCATTCTGACGCCGAGACCGGGAAGAGTGAAGAGCATTATTCCTATCGATCTGCCAAGACCGAGAAATCTGGCAGTGAAGGAATCACGGGAGTTTCTTGCGTATCGGAAAGAAATTACCGGTATTTTCACAGAAATGGGAATTTTGAAAGAAGATTAGGGGGAGATGTATGGCAAATTTAAGTGTGGAGTTTTCGGGACTGAAATTAAAAAATCCGTTGATTGCAGCGTCAGCCGGGACAACAAAGGACGCCCTTCACTGCAGACAGGCGCAGGATGCTGGTTTTGGTGCTGTTATTTTAAAATCCATCCAGGAGGAGTCAGTCAACAGATATAATCCATTTCCGCGGATGACTGTGATACGGAATGGTATTTCCGGTTATCATGCCGATACGTTTATGACATACGAGCAGGCATTTGAAGGGAATCTGAAAGAATATTGCGATGAGATTAAAAAGGCGAAAGAGATGCTGGATATTCCGGTGATTGCCAGCCTGAACTGCGCAAGGGAGGAAACCTGGGCGGAATATGCAGTGGAGTGCGAAAAGGCCGGAGCGGATGCGATTGAAGTTGTGCCTTCCTGTCCGGTGGGAGCATTTGTGAGGGAAGGAGTGGAGTTTTATCCGATTGCCAGTAAAGCTGTACGGGATGTGCGGGAAGCAGTGAAGATTCCGACTGGACTGAAAATGACGCAGCAGATGGCAAATCCCATTGTGTGTGCCATGGATCTGGAAAAGGATGGAGCAGACTGGCTGACTATGTTTAACCGCAGTGTTGGCTTTGAGGTGGATATCGAGACAATGGAGCCTATTATGCACAAAGGCTTCTGCGGACATGGCGGCCCGTGGGTGATCCAGTCTGTTATGCACTGGATTGCGGCGACCCGTCCGCATGTGAAATGTCCTATCAGTGCAACGGGAGGCGTTACGAACTATGAAGATGTGATCCGGTATCTCCTTTCGGGAGCAGCTAATGTACAGATTGCATCGCTCATATATATGAAGGGGTTCGATGAAATCAGAAAAATTCTGGAACAGATGGAACAGTATCTGGAGAAGCATTCCGTAAAAAACGTGACGGATATTATTGGCGTTGCAGCGGAAAAGGTACTTCCGCTTGATAAGGCGGACCGGAGCAGACGCTACTTTGCACAGGTGGATTATGAGAAATGTGTCGGATGTAAAAAGTGCTTTCCGGTATGTATTTATGGAGCGATTTCGAATGACGGAAAGCAGCCGGTGATCGATCCGGAAAAATGCGACGGATGCGGGCTCTGTTCACAGATATGTGGGCGTGCTATTACAATGAAGGGAAAGGGAGACAGGGATAATGGATAGAAAAATCAGGGTTGGCGTGATCGGTCTGGGACATATAGCACATATTGCGGAATTGCCGGCGCTCGCGGAACAGCCGGACGTGGAGATTGTAGCGGCTTATGCCCGCTCGGCAGCCTCGATAGAAACGGCAATGAGTAAATATAAAATTGCAAAGGGCTGCAAAAGCTTTGAAGAATTTCTGGAGGTGGAGATGGATTGCGCGTTTGTGCTGACGCCGAAGACCACACATTATGATTATGTAATTCCGCTGCTGGAAAAGGGGATAGATGTTTTCTGCGAAAAACCGCTGGAGGTATCGCTTGCCAGGAGCAGGGCGATGGTGGAGGCTGCTGAAAAAAATAACCGTATTCTGATGATCGGATTCAACCGGAGATATGCGCCTGTGTATGCGAAGGTAAAAGAGGCGTTTCAGGAAAAGGCACCGGATGTAGTAATCGCACAGAAAAACAGAAATGGTTCGGAGTATCGTGCAACGTTGGAAAATGCGATACATATGGTTGATCTGTTACGCTGGTTCTGTGGGGAAGCCGTATCGGTGGAGGCGCACAGTATGTATACAGATCCCAATTACGAGGATTTGGTGACAGCACAGATCAGATTTGACAGCGGCAGCGTAGGAATGCTGGTGGCTTCACGCCAGGCAGGACAGTGGGTGGAAAAGATAGACTGCTATGGAGGCTGTCAGTCCGCGTTTGTTAATGCGCCGGACAGTGTGACGATTGTCAATGAGCAGACGGAGGTCCGGACGGCAATGACGCCGCTGGCGCTTGGCTGGGCGCGTGTGGAGGACAAAATGGGCTTTACACAGGAGGTTGCGCATTTTCTTGCCTGTGTCAAAGAGCGCAGACAGCCGGTTACAAGCGGTGCGGATGCCTATAAAACCCATCTTCTTATGAATGAGATCCTGTTAAAGGCAGGATTGCCCGGAATGGAGTGAACGATATGAAAATTGCAGGACATACGATGGGAACACCGGAACTTACTGTGCTGGAAGCGGCAAAGCTTTTTTCTGAAATCGGAATGGATGCTATCGAGATTATCTACCAGGAGGGATATAAAAGTGCGCTGCATGAGAGCACGACGGACGAGGAAATTCTGGAACTGAAAAGGGAGCTAAAAAAGCTTGGAATAGAGGCTTCCGGGATCGTCTCTTACGCAAGCGATTATAATCAGCCGGATGAAAACCGGCGGAAAGCAGCAATACGGGATTGTCGCAGATGCATAGAGATTGCCTGGATGCTGGGAGCACATTTTATACGGATCTACGGGGGCACTTTCCTGGAGGGAGACGAAAATTTCGATGAAAAGCGGAAAATTCTTGTAAGTACAATGCGGATGCTCGCCGATGAGGCAAAAGAAAAAAATGTTGCGCTGGTGTTGGAGAATCATTTTAATACAATGACGACCGGACCGCAGATTACGTATGACATTGTAAGTGAGATTGATCGCGATAACGTGGGCATTCTTTATGATCAGGCAAATATTGGATTTTTGTCGGGAGAGGATTACCGGAAATGTATTCAGATACAGAGGGATAAAATCTTTTATGTTCATGTGAAAGATTTCAAATTTAAGGCGGAGGGGAGAAAATTTTCGGCTGGCTCTGTTACCCATGTAAACGAGGAGGAACGCGCTGTTGTTACCCGGATCGTAGGGGAAGGGATCCTTCCGTGGAAAGAGATTATATATAATCTGCATGAGGTTGGGTATGACGGGTATCTCTCTCTGGAATATGAGAGAAGATGGCATCCGATGGACATACCGGAAGCAGCGGTTGGCATGGCAAAGAGCGCCGCGTATCTGCGGGAAATCCTCGGTACGCTGGAAGGATGAAGGGAAAATGATAAGGCTAGGCTGTTTTGGGACGACTGCGCAACTTTCGGAAATAGAGCGCGCAGGATTTGATACAATAGAGCTTGATTTTTGTGAGATCACACAGATGCCGGAAGCGGAGTTTTCTGAATTCCTGGAGAATGCGGGAAGAAGCGGACTGACATTTGACGTGTGTTCGGGGCTTTTTCCGATGAATCTGCGTTTTTACGAACCGGATTTTGCGGAAAACTACTGGCTGGAACATGTGGAAAAAGGAGCGGAGAGACTGGCAAAGCTTTCGTGCAGAATCATCCCGCTTGGGGCGGGAAAATGCAGAAGTATGCCACAAGCGCGGTCGGAATGGAAGCGCTGCCAGGAAAAACTGCTGGAATTTACAGAAAAGATCTGCGGGATATTGGAGCGGCATGGAATGCTGCTGGCAGTGGAGCCTCTGGGACCGGCGAATTCCAATTATCTGAATTATATCAGCGAGGCAGCGGAATTTATACGGAAAGTCCCGGCAGAAAATTGCCGGACAATGTGTGATCTGAGACATATGGTTAAGAACGGGGAAGATTTTGGAGAGATTTTGAAATTTCGTGATGTTATCAGCCATGCACATATTGATTATCCGCTCGGAGAATGCCGGCGCTTTCCGCAGAGGGGAGACGGTTATGACTATTCGGATTATCTTGGTGCACTGGGAGCGTCAGGGTATGAAGGGATACTGACGATAGAGGCAACGTTCTGGAATGATTTCGCTGCGGAGGCAGTGTCAAGCGCAGAGTTTTTAAGAAGGGAAATACATATGAAGGCAGGTGTTTGATATGCAAAAATTATATGGAACAGTGGTACCGATGGTTACGCCATTGACAGAAAATGATGAGATTGACGTGGAATCGCTGAAGCGCCTTACGGATCACTGCATAGATGGAGGATTGCAGTGCCTTTATCCATGTGGAACGACTGGTGAAATGATGTATCTGTCGGCAGAGGAACGCAGGCTGACAGCAGAAACAGTTGTGCGGCATGCGGCAGGACGCGTCCCGGTGTTTGTACATGTGGGAGCCTGGAATCTGAAAGATACGCTGGAACTGGCAGACCATGCAGTGAAGATCGGCGCTGACGGAATTGGAGTGGTGACGCCTGCGTTTTATAAGCTCAGTGATGCAGCGATTGAAGAGTATTATGTGACGATCGCGAAAAGTATTCCGGAGGATTTTCCGATGTATCTGTATGGGATCCCGCAGAACGCTGTCAATGACCTTTCGGTAGACGTGTGCCGTGCGGTAAGCAGGCGGTGCCCGAACGTGGTGGGGGCAAAATACAGCTTCCCGGATATGACAAGACTGCAGCAGCTGATGACTGTCAGGGATGGGGCATTCAGCGTTTTGGTGGGACCGGATCATTTGTTTGAAGCGGTTGTAGCGGTTGGGGGTGATGGCACGGTTTCCGGAAATGCTATGTGTATCCCGGAGCATTATGCCGCTCTCTGGGATGCGCTTCAGAAAAAGGATTTTGTGCTGGCAACAAAGCTGCAGCGCCGGACCAATATTTTAAATGCGGTAATGTGTGAGAACAATAATATTGCGGCATATAAGGTAATTCTGAAAGCGGAGGGTGTTATTTCTACGACACGGGTGCGGCGTCCGATGGAGAATCTGACGGAAGAACAGGAGTGGCAGCTTCTGCAGCGCATGCGGGAATTGGATTACAGAGTTGTGCCGGCGTGAGATATCTGCTATTCTGAAGATAAACAGGCAATTCTTAAGGGGGATGCTATGAAGGTTTTATGTTATGGATCGCTGAATATTGATTTTACTTATGAGGTAGATCATTTTGTTCAGAAGGGAGAAACGATATCCTCACAGGCGCTGCGCACCTGCGGCGGCGGAAAGGGATTAAATCAGTCGACTGCTCTGGCAAAGGCGGGCGCGGAGGTTTATCATGCAGGCTGCGTCGGCGAGGACGGCAGGTTTTTGCTGGAGCAGATGGAAGCTTCCGGGATACACACGGAATATGTAACAGTTTTGCGTGAGGTGCGCACGGGAAATGCCATCATCCAGAATGACCGGGATGGGGATAACTGTATTATTTTGTATGGAGGAGCAAATCATGCGATTACCAGCGCGCAGGCAGATGCGGTGCTGGACGCTTTCGAAGCGGGCGATTTTTTGCTTTTACAGAATGAGATCAATCATCTGGAATATATTATTCGGAAGGCGCATGAGAAAAAGCTGAAAATTATTCTGAATCCTTCCCCGATGGATGAGAAGATTCTGGGATTACCGTTGGAGATGGTTGACTATTTTGTCCTGAATGAAATTGAAGCGTGCCAGATTCTCGGCTGCAGGGCAGAGACACAAGGGGAAGAAATGGCGAAGCTGCTGCGTGAGCGGTTCCCAGCTGCGGCAATCGTATTGACGCTTGGGGGCGACGGCTCCGTCTATGCGGATAGAGAACAGTTTTTCCGTCAGCCTGTCTACAGGGTAAAGGCAGTGGACACCACAGCGGCAGGCGATACCTTCACCGGATATTTTATTGCGGCACTGCTGAAAGGCCTTGCAGCTGCGCAGGCGATGGACATTGCCGCGCGGGCAGCGGCGATCGCCGTTACCAGAAAAGGCGCGTCGCCGTCTGTCCCGGAATGGGCTGAGGCAGAGAGCTTTTTATTCCCGTGAGCAGCGAGCCAGGCGGACATGCCTGCATGTCCATTTGGCAATTGCCGCGCGGGTCAAATACCCCGATGCTTGCATTGCTACTGGCTTGACGCCCGTTATGCCTGCAGCGGGGTATCTGACTTGAGAAATAGCCGGATATTGTCCAGCACCTTCTCGCTGAGCAGCCCGAAGGCCTGCCGTGTTCTTCCGGCGGAGGCATCCGGCGATAAAACTCTCTCGTGGGAAAGGATTTCCCCATTCACATCGCCGGAGGCGCCCCTGGTGTCGCACACGAAGTAATTATTTCCGCCATCCAGCCATCTTTTCAGCGCTTCCGTATCGTGGGACGGTCCGATGGAGGTGTTGAAGAGAATTTTTCCGCTGCCGAGCTTTTTAAATTCCTCCTCATGCAGCAGGATCACATTTTTATTGAGACAGGTAAATACCACCTCACTGTTTTCGAGAAGCTCGTGGAGCGGACGGTAGGTATAACCCTTCTGCTCCAGCTCCGGCTTGCGGGTGCGGCTGAAATAGGAAATGTCGGCGCCCATAAACTGCAGTGCTTCCGCGATCAGGCTTCCTGTGACGCCAAGACCGATAATGCCTGCCTTCAGATCAGTGATCTCCTCCGGCGTATCCTTCCATTTATAGCCGTCGTAGCCGTGGAGCAGCCGCACAAGCTCATACAGAACAAACTCCACAACGCCGCGGTCGCCGTAGTCGCGGATGCCGCGCACCTGGATGCCGCGCTCGCGCGCACAGGCGATGTCGACATTTGCGCTCTCCTCTGAATACAGGCTGCAGCACATGCCGATATAGCGGAGGTTCGGGCAGCTTTCTATGATAAAACGGTCAATCTGAGAGGTGTAGCTGACCAGCACGGCGTCAGCGTCCGCGATCCTCTCAATAATCACTTCTCTCGTCTTTGGAATATCGCGGTAAAGAACAACCTCTTTCGCGTATTCATGCAGTTTCTTTTCGGCTTCCGCCACCAGACTTACCGGCTCGATCGCCACAAGCTTTTCAAACATTGCAGATCCTCCCTCGTTTATGACGCCCGCTGCGGTTTGCGGCGGGCTTATTATGATAACTCTATCATATTTTCCGCAATAAGGAAAGGGTATCCCGGTATTCCTTCGGCGATATCCCATACTCTTTTTTGAAGGCGCGGTAAAAGCTGGAGTAGTCGCCAAACCCGCAGCCTAAATACAGGTCGCTGACAGGTGCGTCCGAGGTCATGGCTTCGCGGCAGAGCGCAAGCCTTTTTTTGGTGATGTACTGGTGGATAGAAATGCCGAGGTTGTCTTTGAAAACGTGTGATATATGATATTTGCTCACGAAAAAGGCGTCGGAAAGCCGCTCCAGGGAAAGGTCTTCATCCAGATGCTCCTCGATATATTCTACCAGACGCTCGAAAAGCGGCGTTTCCTCCGCCTGGATTTTCGGGTGCTTTTGTGTATAAACGATGCGGTTCAAAAGCAGGATAAGGTCGTTGATGCAGAGCGGGATCTGCGCGTCGCGCCCAAAGCGCCGGTCATGCATTTCCTCCAGCAGACGGAGGATTTTTGACTGCACAGAATTGAAGGAAAGCTGATCGGTGTGGAAGAGATACGTCTGATGTTTTTGCGCATATTCCGTCAGATAACCGTAATCCGGGGAGAGCGCAAGCAGGTGCTGTCCGTAATCGCGGCTGATCCAGAGCACAAAGCGGCGGTAGGGCACGTCGGTGCCGTGGATGAGCAGCCGGTGGGAGAGCATCGGTGGGATCAGCATAATGTCGCCGTAGCCGAGGGGATAGAGACTGTCGCCGATCTGCATACTCACATTGCCCTCCAGAAAAAAGTAAAATTCGTAGTAGGGATGTGTGTGCATATTCACCGTGGACAGATTGTGATCGTTGTAATAATAAAGCTCAAAGTCCTGCGACAGCATATACTGCCGCGGACTGAAGGCTGTCTGCAGTTTTTTCTTCATATCTATAGAGACTCCTGTCTGGGAAGCGCCGGAGCATTTTTTGCCAGGCGATAAAAAGGGCGTTTGCTGCAAAGGAATGCGCAGGAATATTCTACCATAAAACAGCAAGTTTTGCAATATACGCAACAGTTGCAACAATGGGTTTTTAAAGAAAACACGGCTATAATAGCTTTAGCAGCAAACAAATGGGGCTGAGCAAAAGAAAAAAGAAAAGGAGAAGGAAGGACATGCAGTTAAATGAACAGGGGTTAAAAAACAGGCAGGAATGGGAGGCGGCGGGCTATTGTCTGCCGCAGTATGACCGGGAGGCAATGACAGCGCGCACAAAAGAGAATCCGTACTGGGTACATTTTGGGGCGGGCAATATCTTCCGCGCATTTCAGGCGAATGTTGTGCAGAATCTGCTGAATGAGGGAGTAGTCGACCGGGGAATCATCGCAGTGAGCGGGCATGAGGCGATGGAGAAGCTGAATATTCCGCGCGACGATTATTTCATTCTGGTGACGCTCAAAGCGAACGGGAGCACGGAGAAAACGGTGGTCGGAAGCGTGGCGGAATCGCTGACGCTGGACGGAGGCTATGAGAAAGAGTTTAACCGTTTAAAGGAGATTTTTACGAAGGATTCCCTGCAGATGGCAAGCTTTACCATCACGGAAAAGGGATACGCGATCAGGGGCGGCGACGGCAGCTTTCGCAGCGATGTGCTGGAGGATCTGCAGAAGGGCTGGCAGGCGCCGGTAAGCTACATCGGAAAAATCTGCGCGCTGCTGTATGCGCGTTACCAGGCGGGAGAGAAGCCGATCGCGATGGTGAGCATGGACAACTGCTCACATAACGGAACGATCCTGCGCGAAGCGGTAGAGACCTATGTCAGAGCGTGGAGTGAGAACAATCTGGCGGAAGAGGGCTTTTTATCCTACATAACAAACCCGGAAAAGGTGAGCTTCCCGTGGACGATGATCGACAAAATCTGTCCGCGCCCGGATGCTTCCGTGGAGGCGATGCTGAGGGAGGACCATATCCAGGGAACCGAGCCGATCATTACCGCGAAAAAGACCTACATCGCGCCGTATGTGAACGCCGAGGAGTCAGAGTACCTTGTGATCGAGGACGCCTTCCCGAACGGCAGACCGGAGCTGGAAAAGGGCGGTCTGATCTTCACGGATGCACAGACGGTGGATAAGGTGGAGCGTATGAAGGTCTGCACCTGCTTAAATCCGCTGCACACGGCGCTGTCTGTGTTTGGCTGCCTGCTCGGTTACCGGAAAATTTATGAGGAGATGCAGGACGAGGGCATCCGCACGCTGGTGGAAACGATCGGATACAAGGAGGGCCTGCCGGTTGCCACCGATCCCGGCATCATCCGTCCGAAGGATTTCCTGGATACGGTTCTGAAGGTGCGTATCCCGAATCCGTTTATGCCGGATACGCCGCAGAGAATCGTCACGGATACCTCGCAGAAGCTGGCGGTGCGTTTCGGAGAAACCATCCGCGCTTACCAGGAATCCGATACGCTGGATGTAAAGACCCTGAAAGGAATCCCGCTGGTGCTTGCAGGCTGGCTGCGCTATCTGATGGCAGTGGACGATAATGGAAATTCCTTCGAACTCAGCCCGGAGCCGATGCTTGACACCTTAAAACCCTGCATCGACGGCTTAAAGCTGACAGAGCAGCAGGATGTCAGGAGCATCATCGCGCCGGTGCTGAAAATGAAAGAGATCTTCGGCGTTGACCTGTATGAGGCAGGTCTGGCGGACAAGGTGTGCGGCTATCTGCAGAGCATGACGGCGGGCACAGGCGCTGTGCGTCGGACGCTTGATAAGGCGATGAGGGAGTAGACGATTTTTTTCCCGCGAGGTATTTGAAAAACCCCTGGTAGACGAAATCCGCTGATTGTGATAAGATGAATTATCAAAGACTGAAAGGAAGAAAATTCCGTCTGCGGAATTTCGACAGACATATATGCAACGACTTCGTGGGATTTTAGACGAACACTTAGACGAAAAATTGCTGCGCATCACGATCAGCGGCAGGCGTCACGCCGGCACGGCGGATAAAGTGAAGATCCGCCCGGTGCTGGTGAAGGGGAGGCTTCTTTTTCAGACAGCGGTTTCCGACGGCAAAAAGGAGTTTCACAAAAATTATGAAAAGGATGAGCTGACTTGTCAGATCGAAGCCTGGCTTCTGCAGGATTATAAGCAGCTTGTGATGGACACGCAGGAGCTGTCCGTGCAGGCGCTGGTGAGCAAAAAGGGGCAGGCGACGGTGAAGATAAAAAAGCCGGACAGGCCGCGGCAGGCGGCGGTGGCGGAGCACAACCGCAAAAAGCAGTACCTTCTGGAGGAAGGCAGGGCGGTGCCGTTCCTTGTCGACCTTGGCGTGCAGACTCCGGAGGGAAAGACGGTGAACGCGCGCTACCACAAATTCCGGCAGATCAACCGTTTTCTGGAATTTGTGGCGGATATCCTGCCGGCACTGGATAAAGACCGTGAGCTGACGATCATCGACTTTGGCTGCGGGAAATCGTATCTCACCTTCGCGATGTATTATTACCTGCACGAGCAGCAGGGGCTTGACGTCCGCATGATCGGGCTTGATTTAAAAGAAGATGTGATCGCGCACTGTAATCAGCTCGCTGAAAAATACGGCTATGAAAAACTAAGATTTTTCACTGGGGATATTGCCTCCTACGAGGGCTGCACGCAGGCGGATATGGTGGTTACGCTGCACGCCTGCGATACAGCGACGGATTATGCGCTGCAGAAAGCGGTGGAATGGAATGCGCAGGTGATCCTTTCGGTGCCCTGCTGCCAGCACGAGCTGAACGGGCAGATTTCCAGTGAGCTGATGCAGCCGGTGCTGAAATATGGGCTGGTGAAGGAGCGGATGGCGGCGCTTCTGACGGACGCTTTCCGCGCGGAGCTTCTGGAGGAGCAGGGCTATCAGGTGCAGCTTCTGGAATTTATCGACATGGAGCACACGCCGAAAAATATTCTGATCCGTGCGGTGCGAAGGAAAAACGGCGTTGTAAAGACAAACCAGGCACTGACCGCGTGCATGGAGGCATGGAACGCGCAGCCGCTGCTCGGAAAGCTTCTGCAGCGGGAGGACGCGTTATTTGGAGGGGTGCAATGAAAAAGGTATTGATCAGAATAGCGGTATTGCTGGTGATTTTTGTCGCTTCGGCGGCGGTTTTCGCGCAGCTTATCAATGACGAGACAAAGATGCAGACGGAGGATATGTCGCAGGCGACGCTTCCGCTTGTTTATATGGTATATAAGGATGTGGAGATGAACCCGCTGCATGGTTACGTGAAGCCGATGGCGGTGACAGCGGTGCGCGACACGCTTACGCCGATCTCCACGGAGCGCGATATGAGCATCGAGGTGCAGACCTTTGGCGCGCAGGTGAGCGATATTTATTTTGAAGTGTTTACTGCGGATGGAGAGACGTCGTTGGAAAACACAAAGGTGACGAACCTGTCGCAGGACGGCGACTATGTGACGGCGTCCTTCACGCTGCAGAATTTTATGCGCATGAACCAGGAGTATGTGCTGAAGATCCAGCTCCGCGCGGATGGGCGCGACATCTATTACTATACCCGCGTGGTGCAGCAGGACAGCCTGCACACGAAGGAATATCTGGATTTTGTGATCAGCTTTTCCGAGAAATGCCTGAACCGGCAGGAGGTGGACCGCTTGGCGCTCTACCTGGAGCCGGAGGGCGACGAGGACGAGGTGGATCTGTCCTTTATGGACATCCATACAACCACAGATCAGATTGTGTGGGGGAATCTGAACCCGCAGATTTATTATAAGTCTATCCCGGCGATCAAGGAGCTGAACGAGACGACGGCGACGATCGTGCAGGAGTACCTGATCAGCGCGCAGAGCGAGGAGGGTTACACGGAGCTGTATACGGTAAATGAATATTTCCGTTTGCGCTATGCCGATGAATCGGTGATGCTGCTGGATTTTGAGCGCTCGACGAATGAGATCTTCAATCCGGATAACGGCGTGCTGACGGATAAGGGCATCCGCCTGGGCATCTGCGACAGTGATATTTCCTTTGTGACGGATTCAAAGAGCCGCTTTTACGCTTTTGAGATCGGCGGAGAGCTGTGGAGTTACGATTCTTCGAGCGGAAAGATGGCGCAGGTATTCACCTTCCGCCAGAAGGGGGGCACGGATTACCGCGATATTTACGGACAGCATGACATTAAGATCTTAAAGGTAAGTACGAACGGCAACATCCAGTTTGTGGTGGCGGGCTACATGAACCGCGGACGTCACGAGGGCGAGTCGGGCGTGGCAGTCTATTTTTACGACGCTTCCTCCGGCGGTATCGAGGAAATGCTGTTTGTGGATACCATGCGCTCCTACGATCTTCTGAAGGCGGATGTGCAGGAAATTTCTTATGTGGCGGATGACCAGGAGGATTTTTATCTGCTGCTGGACGGAGATGTGTACGAGATCAATCTGACGACGTTTGAGACAACGAAAATCGTGGAAAATATGAAGCCGAACTGCTATGTCGGCTCGGAATCCGGCAAGTATTTTGCTTATCTGGCGGAGAACGAGGCGTACGATTCGCGTACCATCAACATCTACAATATGGACACGAAGGAGAGCAGCCAGATTACCTGCGGGGAGAACGAGCGCATCCGTATGCTTGGCTATATGGGCGAGGCGCTGGTTTATGGAATCGCGGAGGTGTCGGACATCGACGCGTCGCATGAGGGGGACGAGATTTTCCCGATGCGCACTGTTTACATCATCAACGAGGAGGGCGAGACGGTCAAGGAATACGGTGAAACCGGCATTTATGTGACGGACGCCGTGGTTGAGGACCGGCTGCTTACCATGACACGCGTGCGCAGATCAGGTGACGGCTGGGAGGAAGCGTCGGAGGATCACATTATTGATAACGTGCGGGAGACGGACGCGGTCGGACTGACGACGCAGGTGAGTGACCGCAAGCAGACGGAGCGGATCCTTCTGATGGAGAATGCCTCCGAAAAGCAGACGCCGCAGACGGTGCGCAGCCGCATGATCGTCAATGAGACGGAGCGGGAGGTCACTATCGGGGAAAAGGAACACAATGAGGAGCTGTACTACGTGTACGCGAAGGGCAGGCTGGAGGGCATTTACGAAAATGCCAACACCGCGATCGTGCGTGCGAACGAGCTGTTCGGCGTGGTCGTCGATCAGGATCAGACCTATGTCTGGGAGCGCGGCAACAAGAAAACGGCGGCAGAGTATTCGCTTGACGAGGTGCCGGCGTGTATCCAGAGCGGAACGATGGATATTGATTATCTGCAGGGACAGCTTCCCGACAAGTGGGTGCTGGATCTGACCGGCTGCGATATCGAGTCGGTGCAGTATTTTATCAGCGAGGGCAACGTGCTGCTGGCGGATACGGTGGACGGCGTGCGGATCGTGCTTGGATACGATCAGTGGGGCAATGTGCGCCTTTACGAGCCAGGCGCGGAGGAATCGTATCTGATCAGTGACGAGGACGCCCTGGAGCTGTTTGAAAAATCGGGCAACGTGTTTATCGGGTTCCTCGATAAACCGAAGGAGTAGACAAAAGCAAGGAAGGTTATGCAATGTATCAGTTTGAGAAGGTGAATAAAAAGCTGCTCGGATCGCAGGTGGAGGATGAGCTGATGAATTTCATCCTGCAGGAGCCGGTGAAGGTGGGGGAGAAGATCCCGAATGAATTTGAGCTGGCGGAGCGGTTCGGCGTGGGAAGGAGTACGATCCGCGAGGCGGTGAAGGCGCTGGTCTCCAAGGGAATCCTGGAGGTCCGGCGCGGCTCCGGTACCTATGTGATCAGCACATACTCGCTGGAGGACGATCCGCTGGGGTTTGCCAGGTTTCAGGACCGCTATCAGCTCGCACTGGAGCTTTTCGAGGTCCGTCTGATGATCGAGCCGGAGATCGCCGCGCTCGCTGCCGGGTCGGCGACGGAGGAGGAACGAAAAAAACTGAATGAATTATGTGATGAGGTGGAACAATTATACCGCGAGGGAAAAAACCATTTGAAAAAGGACGTGGAATTTCACACGTATATCGCAAAGTGCAGCAAGAACCGGGTGGTGGAGACGCTGGTCCCAATCATCAACACGGCGGTCATGACCTTCGGAAATCTGACGCACCGCAAACTGATGGAGGAGACTATTGAGACGCACCGGGCGGTGACGGACGCCATACAAAAGGGCGATTCTATCGGCGCGCGCTGCGCGATGATCATGCATCTGACGTACAACCGCCAGATGCTGATGAAGATGATGGAGGAACGGGAAGCGCAGGAAACACCGGGCGACAGAAAGATCGGGGAAGCGCAGAATACGGAGTAAAACATCAGACGAACACTCTCTGGAAATTTCTGGATTGGGTATAAATAGAAAAAATATGGACATAATAAACAAAAACAGCAGGTTTTTAACAGAAAAATCTGCTGTTTTTTGTTAGAAAAGTAGAAAAAGAACAAAATACATCAGATGTATTGACGAAAATAAAAGAAAATACTATAATAAAACCAACATAACATAAGACGTCAGATGTTATAAGGGAAACGAAATTATGCTGAAGGAGGAATTATTATTATGACTGGAGAAGTCGCTCTGAATCCTACCCGGCTGGTGATCGCCGCGCTGATAGGACTCGCATTACTGTTGGTACTGATTATTAAATTTAAGGTTCAGGCAATGGTTGCTATCCTGGTCGGCGCGATCGTCATCGGGCTGGTAGCAGGAATGCCGTTCGAGGATATCGTGACGGCAGTAAATGATGGTATTGGAAACACGTTAAAGGGCATTGCGCTTCTGGTAGGACTTGGTTCGATGTTTGGCGCAATTCTGGAGGTATCGGGCGGCGCCCAGACGCTTGCCGTCTCGATGGTAAAATGGTTTGGTGATAAAAAAGCGGCCTGGGCGCTCGGAATCACCGGTCTGGTTATCTCAATGCCGGTATTTTTCGACGCAGGCCTTATTATTCTGATCCCGCTTGCATTTTCGCTGGCAAAGAGAACAAAACGTTCCTCGCTGTTTTACGCAATTCCGCTGCTGGCAGGTCTTGCAGTCGGACATGCGTTTATCCCGCCGACACCGGGACCGGTGCTGGTGGCAACGATGCTCGGCGTAGACCTTGGCTGGGTGATCATGGTCGGCATCTTCTGCGGTATCTTCGCGATGATCGTGGCAGGTCCGGTATGGGGCTCCATCTGCGGAAACAAGTATTACGTTCCGGTTCCGGAGCATGTGGCAAATCAGGAAGACTTTGACGAATCGAAGCTTCCGAACTTCTGGACGATCGTTGGAATTATCCTGATTCCGCTTGTACTGATTATTTTGGATTCTGTCGCTGGCGTTGTTCCGGCAATGGCTCCGATCGCGCCGATCCTTGGTTTCCTTGGCGAGCCGTTCGTAGCGCTTCTGATCGCGACCATCGTGGCGATGCTCGTGCTCGGCGTAAAGCATGGCTACAAGATGGATGAGCTGGAAAAGATCATGACAAAATCTCTGGAGCCGACCGGACTGATCCTTCTGGTAACGGCATGCGGCGGCGTGCTCCGCTATATGCTCCAGTATTCCGGACTTGGCGATGTGATCGGAAACGCGGTGGCATCCGCAAACCTTCCGATCGTTGTTATCGCATTTATCGTAGCTGCGCTGGTAAGAATCTGCGTGGGTTCCGCAACGGTGGCAATGACGATGGCGGCAGGCATCATCGCGGCAATGCCGGGCATTGCAGAGCTGTCCCCGCTGTACCTTGCATGTACAACGGCGGCAGTCGCAGGCGGCGCGACAGTATGTTCCCACTTCAACGATTCCGGCTTCTGGCTGGTGAAGTCGCTGGTGGGCATGGATGAAAAGACAACCTTAAAGACATGGACGATTATGGAAACGCTTGTAGGCGGAACCGGTTTTGTGGTAGCATTAATCATATCCTTCTTCGCATAGACGGATGGCGGGGCGAAAAGGAGTGACGTACCTTCGCCCCGCGCATCACAGAAAAATCGCGACAGGACATTTAACATAAAGTAGAAAGGGGCTGCAAACGATGGAATTAAAGAGTCAGGAAATGAGAAGATTAGCGCCGGAGCTTGATCCGCTGCGCATCGGTACCGGCTGGAAGCCGGAGGATTTATCAAAGGTTCAGGTCATGATTGAGAGCACTTTCGGAGACAGTCATCCGGGAAGCGGTCATCTGGACGTATTGGTGGAGGAAGTAAGGAAAGGCGTGGAGGCAGCGGGCGGACACGGCGCACGTTATTACTGCACCGACATCTGCGACGGTGAGAGCCAGGGAACGGACGGGATCAATTTCAGTCTGGCAAGCCGTGAGATGATCGCAAACATGATCGAGATCCACGCAAACGCGACGCCGTTTGACGCCGGTGTTTATCTGGCAAGCTGCGACAAGGGAATGCCGGCAAACCTTATGGGGCTGGCAAGAGTGGACATCCCGGCGGTAGTGGTTCCGGGGGGTACCATGAATGCGGGGCCGGAGATGCTCACTCTGGAGCAGCTCGGCATGTACAGCGCAAAATATCAGCGCGGAGAAATTGACGAGGAAAAGCTGAACTGGGCGAAATGCAATGCCTGCCCGAGCTGCGGTGCATGTTCCTTTATCGGAACGGCGTCCACCATGCAGATCATGGCGGAGGCGCTCGGCCTGGCGCTGCCGGGAAGTGCGCTGATGCCGGCGACCAGCCCGGACCTTCTGGCATACGCAAGACAGGCCGGTGAGCAGGCGGTAAAGCTTGCGACGATGCCGCATATGAAGCCGTCCGATATCGTGACGATGGACAGCTTTGAGAATGCAATCCTGGTACATGCGGCAATTTCCGGAAGCACGAACTGTCTGCTGCACATTCCGGCGGTTGCTCACGAATTTGGCATTGAGATCACCGGCGATACCTTTGACCGTCTGCACAGAGGTGCGCGTTATCTTCTGGATGTGCGTCCGGCAGGACGCTGGCCGGCGGAGGTATTCTACTATGCGGGCGGCGTTCCGGCGATTATGGAGGAAATCAAGGAGCATCTGCACCTTGATGTGATGACCGTGACGGGAAAGACGCTTGGCGAGAACCTGGAGGAGCTGAAACAGAACGGCTTCTATGAGCGCTGCGGAAAGTGGCTGGCGGACTTCAATGCGCGCTACGGCGTGAATGTGACAAAAGAGGACATCATCCGCCCATACGACAAGGCGATCGGAACCGACGGCAGCATCGCGATCCTGAAGGGAAATCTGGCCCCGGAGGGCGCAGTGATCAAGCACACGGCATGCCCGAAGGAAATGTTTAAGGCGGTGCTGCGGGCAAGACCGTTTGACAGCGAGGAAGAATGCCTTGACGCGGTATTGAAGCACAAGGTGCAGAAGGGCGACGCGGTATTCATCCGCTACGAGGGTCCGAAGGGCAGCGGTATGCCGGAGATGTTCTATACCTCAGAGGCGATCAGCAGTGATAAGGAGCTGGGACGCAGTATCGCGCTGATCACAGACGGACGCTTCTCAGGCGCCTCCACCGGTCCGGTGATCGGACACTGCAGCCCGGAGGCGGTGGACGGCGGTCCCATCGCGCTCGTCGAAGAGGGCGACCTCATCGAAATCGACGTTATGGAGCGAAAGCTCAACATTATCGGCATCCACGGCGTGGAAAAGACGCCGGAGGAAATCGACGCGGTACTCAAAGAGCGCAGAGCAAACTGGAAGCCGCGCGAGCCGAAATACAAAAAAGGTGTGCTGAGACTTTTCAGCGAGCACGCGGCAAGCCCGATGAAAGGGGCATATCTCGAGTATTAGGATGTAACGGAGAAGTTATAGGACAGATGGGGAGGCGAAAAGCCTCCCTTTTTGCAGGCAATTATGATATACTGATTTTATCGGGATGCCGAATAATTGACAAAAATATTGCCGATGTATATTATATTAACAGCGGAAAATCAGCAAAGGGCTCTATGGACACCATGCAGCCAAGACTGATCGAGGAATCAAAGATTCACTGTGCAAGAGGGCATTTCAAAGCGATCTCCAATGGAATCATTGAAATGTAATGAGCGCAAAGTGAGAGAAAGGAGATCGGAAAAGTTTCTGCTGTCCCGCAGAAATTTTTTTGACAGAAGGATGCTATATACAAGACCGGATTATTACACAAAATTTCACTGCACAGCCGATGCCTGCGAGGATACCTGCTGTGCCGGCTGGCAGATCGTGATCGACAGAAGATCACTGAAAAAATATAAGACCTGCAAGGGAAGCTTTCGGAAACGGCTGCGCCGGGGAATCGACTGGAAAGGGCAGGTATTTCATCAGAAAGCGGAAAAACGCTGCGCATTTTTGAATGATGAAAATTTATGCGATCTTTATACAGCGCTTGGACGCGATCATCTGTGCCAGACCTGCAGGCGTTATCCGCGGCACATCGAGGAATTTGAAGGCGTGCGGGAGCTTACTCTGTCTCTGTCGTGCCCGGAGGTCACAAAAATTCTGATGCATCATACAGAACCTGTGACGTTTCAGCGGGCGGAGACAAAGCGTCGGGAGACGTATGAGGAGGATTTTGATCTTCTTCTGTATTCCGCATTATGTGATGCGCGTGAGGTGATACTTCACATTTTGCAGGACCGCACGCTTCCGAACGGAGTGCGGGAGCGGCTGGTATACGGTATTGCACACGATATGCAGCGCCGCATCGACCAGGGAGAATTGTTTGCCTGTCAGGAGGTGCTGGAAAAATATCAGCGTGAAGCGGCACGGCAGTTTGCAGCAAAAAGAATGTGTGAAGAAGGTGCGGATGCCGGGAGAAGCTTTGCGGTGGCGAAGAAAAATTTCCGGGGGCTTTTTCAGCTTGAGCTGCTCCGGCAGGAGTGGGACGTACAGCTTTTGGAGGTGGAGCAGTTTTTATTTCTGGGACACACGGCGCAGGAGTATGCGCTTGTTACGGCGGATTTTCAAAGCTGGCTTGCAGAAAACTATCCGGTGTGGGAGATTCAGAAGGAACAGCTTCTCGTATATTTTGTGAGTACATATTTTTGCGGCGCCGTTTACGACGGACAGGTATTTTCCAAAATGAAAATGGCGCTGCTCAGCGCGGAGGCGATCGGGGAAATCTTAAAAGCGCGCTGGCTGAAAAACGGACGGCAGCTTGATGAGGAAGATGTGATCGACGTGGTGTACCGCTATTCCCGCGAGGTGGAGCATTCGGATGAAAACCTGAAGAAGATAGAGAAGCTTCCGTTTTCATTCACAGAAAGTATATGTCACACAAATAGGACGTGACATCCTTTTGGATTTATAAAAAATTACGCAGAACCATAAAAAAATCATAAAAGCCGTTGACTTATTTTTTGTGAAAGGTACAATTATCTGTAGCAGAATGATAAGGAGCAAAAAATATGTTTGGATATATCATTTGTAATAAAAAAGGACTTTCACAGGAGGAGCTTGACCGGTATCAGAAAGTGTATTGCGGACTCTGTAAAACACTGGGGGAGCGGTACGGACAGATGGAGCGGATGAGTCTGACGTATGATATGACGTTTGTGATCCTGTTCCTGTCATCGCTTTATGAGCCGCCGGAAAAGGAGGAGAGCTTTCGCTGCGCGGTTCATCCGACCCGCAAAAAAATTGCCGTGGAAAATAAATTCACGGAATATGCCGCGGATATGACGGTGCTCATGACCTATTATAAATGTCTGGATGACTGGGAGGACGAGCGAAATCATTTGAAATACCGCTATGCGAAAATACTGGAGGACAGCTTCCAGAAAACGGTTCAGCAATATCCCAGACAGAGCCGGATCGTGGCGAGCAGCATTAAAGAGCTGGCTGCGATTGAAAAGTCACATAACAGTATACCGGATGATGCGGTGAACTGTTCCGGGAAAATGCTCTCTGAGCTTTTTGTGTATGAGGAGGATTTCTGGAGCAATAGTCTGCGCAGCTTCGGGTATGAGCTGGGGCGGTTTATTTATCTGATGGATGCCGCGATGGATTACAAAAAAGATCTGAAAAAGAAAAATTACAATCCGCTGGTCAGTATGCAGAAAAAACCGGAGGAGATGGAAGCGGTGCTTACGATGGCGATTGGAAACGCCACACATCAGTTTGAGAAGCTGCCGCTGGTGCAGGATGAGCACCTGCTGAAAAATATTTTGTATGGCGGAGTATGGCAGCAATACTACGCAAGGATACTGGGAAAGGAGAAATCCCATGATTGACGATCCATATAAAGTACTTGGGGTATCAAAGGATGCGACGAAGGATGAAATAAAGCGGGCATACCGCAAAAAGGCAAAAGAATATCACCCGGATCTGCACCCGGATGATCCGAAGGCTGCAGAGAAGATGAACGAGGTAAATGAGGCATATGATATGCTGAATAACCCGGAAAAATATCAGAACCGTCAGCAGTCGCGCGGTCCGGGAAGCTCTTATGGCGGCTATGGAAATGGTTCAGGCGGCTATAGTGGTTATGGCAGGCAGCAGGGCGGCTATGGAAGCGGTTCGGGCGGCTACGGCGGACAGCAGGGCGGCTATGGAAGTGGTTCAGGCGGCTACGGCGGACAGCAGGGCGGGTATGGAAACGGATCAGGTGGCTATGGCGGTTACGGTGGATTTGGCGGTTTTGATTTTGACGATCTGTTTGGCTTTGGACAGACGCGGGAAATGCCACGTCCAAATGCACAGCCGCAGGATAGTGCCGACATCCGGCAGGCGATCGACTTTATTAATATGAAACAATACAGCTATGCCAATCAGACGCTGAACAGTATTGTCAGCGCGAACCGCAATGCGAGATGGTACTATTTGAGTGCGCTCGCGAATCATGGACTTGGCAACACGATATTTGCGGTGGAGCAGATTCAGAAAGCGCTCCAGAGGGAGCCGGATAATACGGTTTACCGGCAGACGCTTCAGTGTATGCAGCAGACCGGGGACACATATAATCAAAACGGGCAGGATTACCAGAAATACGCGGAGGGCTTTAACCGCATGTGCATGAGTTTTTGTATGCTGCAATTTTTCTGCACCTTCTGCCGGTGCTGTTAGGAGGATAAGCTTTGGGTAAAGTAATAGGAATCGATTTGGGAACAACAAACAGCTGCGTATCCGTTGTGGAAAACGGGGAGCCGGTGATCATTCCGGCAAGCTCCGGCGCGATGACGACGCCGAGCGTGGTGGCATTTTCGAAAGCGGGCGAGCGCATCGTCGGAGATGCGGCGCGCAGACAGGCGGTGACAAACACGGAGCGCACGATCAGCTCGGTGAAACGTCACATGGGAACGGATTGGAGCATCCGGATCGATGGCAAGGAGTACAAGCCTCAGACGATCAGCGCGATGATCCTCATGCAGCTGAAAAAAGATGCGGAGAGCTTTATCGGGGAACCGGTGACGGAGGCGGTTATCACTGTTCCGGCATATTTTAATGATATTCAGCGGCAGGCGACCAAGGACGCCGGGCGTATTGCCGGATTAAATGTCAAGCGCATTATCAACGAGCCGACCAGCGCGGCGCTTTCCTATGGGCTGAACCACGGGGAGCCGCAGAAGGTGATGGTTTATGACCTGGGCGGCGGCACGTTTGATGTTTCTGTCATTGAGATCGGCGAGGGTGTCATCGAGGTGCTTGCGACGGCGGGCGACAATCACTTGGGCGGTGATGATTTTGACGCGCGCGTCCGCGACTGGCTGGTTCGCAGCTTCCGTGAGGAACATCACATAGATATTACACGTGATGTTGCGGCGATGACGCGAGTCACCGAGGCGGCGGAGCAGGCGAAAAAAACGCTTTCTACGGCAGACAGTGCACATATTGAACTGCCGTATCTTACAACGGGCAGGGAAGGCCCGGTACACATGGACATTGTCCTCACGCGTGCAAAGTTTGAGGAATTAATAAGAGACTTAATTGAACGGACTGCGGAACCGGTGCAGAACGCTCTGAATGATGCAGGCATTGCTGCTTCCGAGCTTGGAAGAGTGCTGCTGGTCGGCGGTTCCACCAGAATTCCGGCGATCCAGGCGAAGGTGCGCGCGCTTACCGGAAAGGAGCCTTCCAGGAACATCAACCCGGACGAGTGCGTGGCGAAGGGCGCGGCGATCCTTGGAAGCACCCTGCAGGGAAATGCGCTGGTGACAGCGGGCGCCGGGCAGGATCTGCTGCTTTTGGATGTGATTCCGCTCAGCCTTTCCATCGAGACGGTGGGAGGCGTTGCCACCCGTCTGATCGAGCGAAACTCTACGCTGCCGACGCGCTTTTCACGGGTGTTCTCTACAGCGGCGCCGTATCAGCGCGACGTAGAGATCCACGTATTGCAGGGTGAGCGGCCGATGGCGCGGGACAATAAGACGATCGGAAAATTCCGCTTAAAGGGAATCAAGCGCGCTCCGGCGGGCGTGCCGCAGATCGAGGTTACATTTGATATCGACACCAACGGTATTCTGACGGTGTCTGCGAAGGATCTGGACACCGGAAAGGAGCAGTCGATCACCATCACGGCGAATGACCGCATGTCTGAGTCGGAGATCGAGCAGGCAATCCGCGATGCGAACGAGTACGCCGGGCAGGATCAGATCCGCGTGGATGCGATGGAGCTGACGCGTGAGGCGCAGACACTTGTCACGCAGGTACAGCGTGCGCTGAAAGAAGAAAAAAAGAATCTTGACAAGGCGGATAAAAAGCAGATCAAAAATGATTGCAACACCTTGCAAAAGCTGCTTAATAAGTGCCGGCTGGATAAGATTTCCGAGTCGGAGCTGGAGGAAATCCGCAGAGCGAAAGCGCAGCTCGAACAGTCTGCCGCGCAGATCCTTTCCTGAGAGATTGTTAAATTTTTATCCCCCCACCGGGCTTGTGGGGGGATTTTTTTACGTATATAATATCACTAATGAAAGCCGGGGTGCTATGCGAACGCGGGTGAAATTGCCAAAGGAACGGTTCGCGGCTTTCAATGATAGTGAAAAGTCGACATTTCGCGAAACCTGAAATTTATCACGGTTAAAATGAGACCAGAAAGGGAGTAACAATATGACAGTACGAAAAATAACGGGGCTTTTCTGTGCGGCAATTTTGACGGGCACACTTTTTATTGGAACGACAGCGCTTGCAAATGCGGAGGATAATTCCGTGATCGTGACGATGCCGGCGACCTCGGAGCCGGCGTCGGGATTTGATCCGGCGTATGGCTGGGGTGCGGGCGAGCACGTACATGAGCCGCTGATCCAGAGTACGCTGGTGCGCACGACGACAGACCTTTCGATTGAGAATGACCTGGCGACGGAGTACTCCTGCAGCGAGGACGGGCTTACCTGGACGGTGAAGATCCGCGATGACGTGAAATTCACGGACGGAGAGCCGCTGACGGCGGAGGATGTGGCGTTTACCTACAATAACTGCCGGGACAACAGTTCGGTGAATGATTTTACGATGCTGAAGGAAGCGGTTGCGGTGGACGATACGACGGTGGAATTTCATATGAATACGCCCTATTCCATCTGGCCGTACACAATGGCGATCGTCGGGATCGTGCCGGAGCATGCATACGATGAAAATTACGGCTGGAATCCGATCGGCTCCGGACGTTACATTATGAAGCAGTGGGATCAGGGGCAGCAGGTGATCTTTGAGGCCAATCCTGATTATTACGGGGAAGCGCCCAAAATTCAAAAAGTGACAGTGCTGTTTATGGAAGAGGACGCAGCTCTTGCAGCGGCAATGGCGGGTCAGGTCGATGTGGCGCACACAGCGGCTGCCTACAGTGAGATGGATATTGCCGGATACAACTTACTGAGTGTGGCGACTGTGGACAACCGCGGCATCAATCTTCCGTGCACCGAGCCGCAGGAAATCGACGGCGTCACTTACGGAAATGCATTAACATGTGATGTGAATGTGCGCAGGGCGATCAATCTTGCAATCAACCGGGAAGAAATGATCACAAATGTTTTAAACGGCTATGGAACGGCGGCGTACAGCGTATGTGATAAAATGCCGTGGTACAATGACGCGGCGGTGACAGAATATAACCTGGACGAGGCGAAAAAGCTGATGGAGGAGGCAGGCTGGACGGAAGGCGCGGACGGCATCCGGGAAAAGGACGGCGTGCGTGCGGAGCTCACACTGATGTTCTCCAATGGCGATTCTGTGCGGCAGGCGCTTGCAGAGGATACCGCAAATCAGCTTGCAGCGCTCGGCATCGATGTGACGACCGAGGGCGTGGGCTGGGATACCGCCTACACACGCGCGCAGTCGGATGCGCTTGTGTGGGGCTGGGGAGCACACACACCGATGGAGCTTTACAATATTTATCACACGACAGACAGCGGTCTGGCGGAGCTTTCGCCTTACGCTAATGAAAAGGTGGATGCCTACATGGACGAGGCGCTGCAGACGAGCGATCTGGAAGAATCCTATGAGCTGTGGAAAAAAGCGCAGTGGGACGGCGAGACCGGCGTCACCCAGGACGGCGACATTCCGTGGATATGGCTGTGCAATATCGATCATCTGTATTTTGTGCGCGACGGTCTGACCGTAGCCGATCAGAAAATCCATCCGCATGGGCATGGATGGTCGATCGTTAATAACGTAGATCAGTGGGAATGGGAGTAAATTATTTTTCATGAAACACAACTTATTATTTGCCGGAAAAAACTTTATCCGAATGCTTTTGCTGCTTGCGGCGGTGAGTGTCGCGACGTTTGCTCTGGTCTCCGCCTCGCCGATCGATCCGCTGCAGGCAAATGTGGGGCAGGCGGCGCTCGGCAGTATGAGCGAGGCGCAGAAGGAAAAGCTGCGCTCCTACTGGGGCGTCGATGAGCCGCCCGTAAAGCGCTATCTGAACTGGGCGAAGGATGCCCTCCGGGGGGATCTTGGCACATCTTTGCTTTACCGCCAGCCGGTAACGGACGTGATCGCGGTAAAATTGTCAAATTCCCTGTTTCTGATGGGGATGGCATGGGTGATCTCCGGGCTGCTCGGCTTTTGTCTTGGTGTGCTTGCCGGAGTATTCCGCGGAAGAACTGTGGACAAACTGGTAAAGGGCTATTGCCTGTTGATCGCCAGCACGCCGGCTTTCTGGCTGGCGCTGTTGCTGCTGTTAATCTTCAGTGTGTGGCTGAAGCTGCTGCCGATCGGTTTAAGCGTGCCGATCGGAATGGAGGCTGCCGGAGTGACGTTTCTGGATCGTGTACGCCACGCGATCCTTCCGGCGTTTACATTAAGTATTACCGGAGTATCCAATATTGCCCTGCACACGCGGGAAAAAATGATCGACATCATGGAGAGCGATTATGTGCTGTTCGCGCGGGCGCGCGGCGAAAAGACGGGCAGCATCGTGCGCAGACATGCGCTGCGCAATGTGCTGCTTCCGGCGCTTACGCTGCAATTTGCATCAATAAGTGAAATTATCGGCGGTTCGGTGCTGGTGGAGCAGGTATTTTCCTATCCGGGGCTCGGACAGGCTGCTGTGGCGGCGGGCACCGGGAGTGATGTGCCGCTTTTGATGGGCATCACGTTGATTACGGCGGCAATCGTCTTTTTCGGCAACTTTATTGCGAACCTCCTGTACGGCGTGGTGGATCCGCGCATGCGGAAAGGAGGGCGTAGGACATGAGGCAGAAATTAAATCAGGGGCAGCGGGCGTGGAACGTGAAGCAGAGATTCAATCAGAGACAGCGCGCGCAGATTTTGCTGATATTTTCTGTGATATTTCTGGCGGGTGTGGCAATCGCTGGAATTCTCTGCCACGATGCCGCGATGGAGACAGATTTTTCACGGAAAAATCTGACGCCATGTCTGGCTTATCCGTTTGGGACGGACTGGCTGGGCAGAAATATGCTCTGCCGCACGCTGACCGGACTTTCCATGAGTATTCTGATCGGTGTCTGTGCGGCGGGCGTCAGCGCGGTGATGGCGCTTCTTCTCGGCGTTGCCGCAGCGGTGTTTGGAAAAAAGGTGGATGCGGCAATCAGCTTTTTGATTGACGGAATTATGGGGATTCCACATATCCTTTTGTTAATTTTGATTTCCTACGCCTGCGGCAAGGGACTGAAGGGCGTGATCATCGGGGTGGCGCTGACACACTGGACGTCGCTGGCGAGGCTGATCCGCGCGGAGGTGCTGCAGCTTCGCCAGAGCGAATATATTCTGATTGCGGAAAAGCTGGGGCAGAGCAAGTGGAAAATTGCCGTGAAGCATATGCTTCCGCACCTTCTGCCGCAGTTTCTGGTGGGACTTGTGCTGATGTTTCCGCACGCGATCCTGCACGAATCCAGCATCACCTTTTTAGGCTTCGGACTTTCCTCGGAACAGCCGGCGATCGGGGTGATCCTGTCGGAGAGCATGACCTATCTGATCATGGGAAAATGGTGGCTGGCGCTGTTTCCGGGAATGATGCTGGTGCTGACGGTAGTGCTGTTTGATCTCGGCGGCAATGCGCTGCGCAGGCTGCTCGATCCGAACAGCGTTCATGCATAGGTTTTATGTCCGGGCAGGATGTCTGCTTTGCAAACCTGCCACAGAAAGTGTCTTCATACAGGAGGATTTTATGAGCTGTACAGAAAAACGTCACATTCTGGAAATCGACGAGCTGTCGGTTTCCTTTCTGCAATATGAGAATGATCGCAGCAGCAGACAGGTGGAGTTGCCGGTGATCTCCCGGCTGTCCGTCTCTGTCCATGAGGGCGAGATCGTGGCGGTGGTCGGCTCCAGCGGCTCCGGCAAGAGCCTGCTGGCGCACGCTATCCTGGGGATGCTGCCGTATAATGCGAAGGTCGGCGGACAGATGTACTTTGACGGAGAGCTGCTGACGGCGGAAAAAATGAAGGAGCTTCGTGGGCATAAGATCGCCTTTGTCCCACAGAGCACGACCTATCTCGATCCGCTGATGAAGGTGGGCGAGCAGGTGAGCCAGGGAAAAAAGAACGCGGCGCGCCGCCAGCGTCAGAGATCACTTTTTGCGCGCTACGGTCTGGGAAAAGATGTAGACAATAAGTATCCTTTTGAATGCTCCGGCGGAATGACCCGGCGCGTGCTTCTGACGTCGGCGCTGATGGAGGAGCCGGAGCTGATCATTGCGGACGAGCCGACGCCGGGCATGGATCTGGCGCTGGCAAAGAAATCTATGGAGGATTTCCGTGCCTTTGCAGACGAGGGACATGGCGTACTGCTCATCACACATGATATTGAGCTGGCTCTGGAGGTGGCGGACCGGGTGGCTGTATTCTATGCAGGCACAACAATCGAGGAAGCCCCAGTTGCGGATTTTGCTTCGGAAGAAACCCTGCGCCATCCTTATACGAAAGCGCTGTGGCGGGCGATGCCGCAGAATGGATTTGAACCGCTTCCGGGTGTGCAGCCCTATGTAAAGGATATGCCGCAGGGCTGTCCGTTCGGACCGCGCTGCAGCATGTATTCGGAAAAGTGCCGGAGCGACGTCCCCATGCGGCGCGTAGGCTGCGCGACAGTGCGCTGCGTGCAGTACAAAGGAGAGCCGCTTGCGGTGGAGGCGCACCACGCACATTGCGGGCCGGTACGAATAAGTGACATCTCACAGGACAGAGCAGAATATAGCAGGTGACATATCGCAGGGCAGAACAGAATACAGCAGGTGACATCTGCGCAAATTGAGATGCAGCAGGAGCATCATATTAACGGAGGAAAGCTATGGTACTGGAAGCGCATAATGTAACATTTTCCTATGAGGAGAGGGAGGGCACTGTTTTTCAGAATGTGTCCCTGAGGGTAGACAGCAGCGAGCGCGCGGCGATCCTGGGACCGAGCGGTTTTGGAAAGACGACGCTCTGCAAAATTCTGGCGGGCTATTTAAAGCCTCAGTCCGGCGAGGTCCTTCTGGATGGAAAGCCGCTTCCGAAAAAGGGATACTGTCCGGTGCAGATGATCTGGCAGCATCCGGAGCGCGCGGTGAACCCGCGTCTGCGCATGAGGGATACACTGACGGACGGACAGGACATCGAGGAGCGCATCATCCGGGAGCTTGGCATCGAGCAGGACTGGATGAACCGCTATCCGCAGGAGCTGTCCGGCGGAGAGCTGCAGCGCTTCTGTATCGCGCGCGCCCTCGGAAGAGACACAAAATTTCTGATCGCCGATGAAATCAGCACCATGCTGGACATGATCACGCAGAGCCAGATCTGGAATTTTCTGCTGAAAGAGACAAAAGAGAGGGGAATCGGACTGATCGTTGTGTCGCACAGCGAGCCTCTTCTGTCAAGGATTGCGGGGCGGAGGATACGGTTCTGAATGCGAAGGCAGTGAGGCGGTATTTTCAGGCACACAGCACCGCCAAATGCTCGTGCAAGCACGGCACTTGGCTCATTGCTCGCGGGAATAAAAAAGGCAAAAGAATACAGAGAATCAAAAGGGGCAGGATATTTCCGAAAAGAAAAATTTCCTGCTTTTTTTATGAAAAAAGTAATCTATAGTTGCTGTTTACGCAAGCCTCAAACACCTGCTGCGACGCGAAGCTAGTCTTGTGGGTT